>Ga0302133_10000383_pt1 | contig 28001 bp, 25 predicted proteins | sample CB9_331_MG_FD_203121 | JGI IMG/M metagenome (GOLD analysis project Ga0302133, IMG submission 203121) | Marine microbial communities from Western Arctic Ocean, Canada - CB9_33.1 | ecosystem: Environmental > Aquatic > Marine > Oceanic | place: Canada: Western Arctic Ocean | collected 2017-09-19 | reverse complement strand
ACAGCCCATGCGGAAATGATTGCAATTCGGAATGCATGTGAAAAACTAAACTCATTCCAATTAGATGGATGTGATATCTACTGCAGCTGTGAACCGTGCCCCATGTGTTTGGGGGCTATTTACTGGGCGCGACCCAAATCCATTTATTTTGCCAATTCAAAAAAAGATGCGGCGGAAATCAATTTTGATGACAATGTTATTTATCAAGAAATAAAACTCCCGATTCATGAACGGAAACTAACAACCACTCAATTATTACGAAATGAAGCGCAATCCGTCTTTTTACAATGGCAAGAAAGTGAAAATAAAATAGAGTATTAATGATTGAATTCATTCTCAATAATAAGCCCATAAAAACGATCCAACCCAGCGGTGCACTTCTTCTTGATTTTGTGCGATATGAACAATCGCTCACTGGAACTAAAATTGGATGTCGTGAAGGTGATTGTGGCGCATGTACTGTTCTCATTGGTGACTTAATTGATGGAAGACTCAATTATCGGCAAGTCACATCCTGCCTAACGCCCCTTGGGAATGTTCAAGGAAAACATGTAGTTACGATTGAAGGGCTTAATATGGAATCATTAAGTCCCGTCCAACAATATATGGTGGATGAAAGTGGATCTCAATGCGGATTTTGTACGACAGGATTTGTGGTCTCCCTCACCCAATTTTGTTTGGCAAATTCAGCGCCAACTTATAAAGATGCCATCGCATCAATCGATGGAAATATTTGCAGATGCACGGGATACAAACCGATTGAAAGAGCCGCAAAACATATTACGGAATCCCTTTCTGATAAAAGCGAGAAGGAAACCCTTGATTGGTTAATTACACAAAAGTTTATTCCATCCTATTTCAACCAAATACCAGAAATGCTAAATGCATTGTCTAAAGGAGAAAATAACTCTCAAAATGGAACGGTTGTTGGCGGTGGTACCGATCTTTATGTGCAAAAGCACGACCAATTAATTAATCAGGATGTGGATCTCATTTCTGATTCCCCCGATCTAAATTTTATTGAAATTGATAATGGCCTGTGTAAAGTTGGTGCGGGAACAACCGCAACCGATTTAATGGAATCGGACATTTTTATTTCTGCCTTCCCCCAACTTAAAGCCCATTTAAAATTGGTGGCATCTTCGCCCATTCGAAATATGGCAACATTAGGCGGTAACTTTGTAAATGCTTCGCCGATTGGAGATTTTACTGCATTTTTCCTGGCTCTGAACGCCAAAATAAAACTAATAAAAAATAGCGATAGCAGATCCATTTATTTGAATGATTTTTATAAAGGGTATAAAGATTTGGATAAGTCGCCCGATGAAATTCTTTCCACCATTTCATTTAAACTTCCAACGCAAGACAGCCATTTTAATTTTGAAAAAGTAAGCAAACGAATTCATCTTGATATAGCCAGTGTCAATACTGCGATTCTTATTACCATTTCAGGAAACGAAATTACACAGGCACACCTTTCAGCCGGTGGTGTGGGCCCCATTCCTATGTATTTAAGTAAAACGTGTAACTTTCTTTTGGGAAAATCACTTTCGCGGGAAACGGTTCAATCTGCGCTTGAAATACTTCAGTCAGAAATAAGCCCCATCAGCGATGTGCGTGGTTCAGCTGATTATAAGCGACTATTACTCCGTCAACTTTTTTACGCCCATTTTATTACACTTTTCCCAAATCAGTTCTCTTTGGATTCATTCAAATGAAAAATATTGATTCCAAAGGGCACGTCACAGGAAAATCTATTTATCTGGATGATATTCCACTAATTCAAGGAACCCGCTTCGGTGTCGTATTCGATTCACCTGTGGCTCATGGTACGATTGAATCAATCAATTATTCCAAAGCACGTGCAATCCCAGGTGTAATTAAAATTATTACCCATGAAGATATTCCTGGACAAAATCAAATTGGCGGCATTATTCCCGATGAACAATTATTCGCATCCAAAGAAGTTCATTTTGTGGGACAACCCCTTGCACTCATTATTGCCGAATCGGACCAAATTGCCTTTGCAGCTCGAAAATTGATCGAAATTGAGATTTCAAAAAATGATGTTATTGTTGACCCGCGGGAAGCACAACAAAAGGATCAATTAATTATTCCACCCCGAACATTTGAATTAGGTGATACGGAAAATTCCTGGGAAAATTGTGCTCATATATTTGAAGGACAAGCGGATTCAAATGGGCAAGAACATTTATATATTGAAACCCAGGGTGCCTATGCCGCTCCTTTAGAAAATGGACATATTCGTATTTCATCTTCTACCCAAGGACCCACAGCTGTTCAGAGAATAACGGCAAGAGTATTAGGCGTGGGCATGCATAAAATTGAAGTGGATGTTGTTCGAATCGGGGGTGGTTTTGGCGGAAAAGAAGATCAAGCAACGCCATGGGCCGTTATGGCAGCATTGGGTGTTTCCATTTTGAATTCACCAGTAAAAGTGGTTTTAAGCCGTTTGGATGATATGCGAATGACGGGCAAAAGGCACCCCTATAGTTCAGATTATAAAATTGGACTTTCTAAAGATTTAAAAATTCTGGCCTATGAAACTACATTTTACCAAAATGCCGGCGCGTCTGCTGACTTGTCACCCGCTGTTATGGCACGAACACTTTTCCACGGCACCAATTCTTACTTTATTCCCAATGTGAAAATGACCGCTTACTCCTGTAAAACCAACTTACCGCCGAATACAGCTTTCCGTGGATTTGGTGGTCCACAGGGAATGTTTGTCATTGAATCTGCATTGAGCCATGCCGCAAAAGAATTGAGTATTTCTACTCATAAATTACAAAAAATCAATCTACTTAAAGATGGGAATGAATTCCCTTATGGGCAAATTGCGGATGGGGTTGAATTGAATTCTATTTGGGGAAAAATGGAATCAAAATTTGATATTGAAACCATTGAAAAAGAAATAAATGATTTCAATGCAAACCATTCTGATATGAAAAAAGGCTTCTCCCTAATGCCTGTTACATTTGGAATCTCCTTCACAAAAACGCCTATGAATCAAGCGCGAGCGCTTGTTCATATTTATACAGATGGCAGCGTGGGTGTGAGTACCGGTGCGGTAGAAATGGGACAGGGTGTCAATACCAAAATGCTTCAGATTGCTACACAAATTTTCTCAATTACTCCAAAACGAGTTAAACTGGAATCGACGAATACGACACGGGTTGCCAACACATCCCCTTCCGCTGCAAGTTCTACGGCAGATCTAAATGGGAAAGCGCTGGGAAAAGCATGCAATGCATTAATGGATCGATTAAAAATATGCGCCGCTGACCATTTCAACGTTTCATCCCACGATGTTGCGGTGAAAGATGGCGTGGTTTATACAAATGAAAACCAAACAGATTTGACTTGGGATCAACTGGTGATGATGGCCTTTTTAAAGCGAATCTGTTTAACAGAAAACGGCCACTACGCCACACCAAAAATTAACTTCGATATGGATAAAGAAAAGGGGCATCCTTTCGCCTATCATGTGTACGGCTTGGCCCTTACCCAAGTGACACTTGATTGTATTCGTGGTACCTATAATTTTGATTCTGTAAAGATTGTTCATGATTTTGGGAAAACAATGAATCCCAGTGTTGATTTTGGGCAAATTGAAGGTGGGCTAATCCAAGGGATGGGTTGGATGACCATGGAAGATCTTCAGTATAATAACGAAGGGCAATTAATGTCCAACACCCTATCTACCTATAAAATCCCAGATATATACTCCGTTCCAAAAACGGTCACCATTGAACCCTTGGATACAGATGGAAACGATATGGCAATTTTAAAATCAAAAGCAGTAGGTGAACCGCCACTTATGTATGGAATAGGCGCTTATTTTGCCATAGATAATGCCATTAAATCGTTTAATCCAATTTTTAATTCCACATTTGATGCACCCTTTACCCATGAAAAAGTATTAATGGGATTATATGGCCCTTTTGATTCTGAATGAATGACAATCCTAAAATCGCCTACTGGAAAAAAGTTCTATCGTTATTAAACAAAGGACAAAATGTTTTTATAGCCATGGTTGTTGATCATACCATCCATTCACCTGGTACAACCGGCGCCAAGTTATTGGTAAAAGAAAATAAAGAAATGATGGGAACAATTGGTGGCGGCATTATGGAATTTACCTTGGTTAATCGTGCATATAATATTTTGAACAATGGGAATTTCACTCCAGAAATTCAATCACTCGACCATAAAAAAACCGGGGCAGATGAACAATCGGGTATGATTTGTGCTGGAAAACAAACCAATCTTTATTATGTGTGTGAGCCTGAAAAAGATAGTGAAATTGTGGATAAAATCGTTCAAAATTTGACTGAAGGTCAATCTGCCATTCTTTCAATTTCTCCAGAAGGAATGTCCCTTCATAAACAAGAGCTTGAGAATCATGATTCCCAATATTCTTTTACACAAAGTGACGATCATTGGTGTTATCAAGAACAGTTGAAAAACTATAATCGAATTGCTATTTTAGGTGGCGGTCACTGTTCTTTGGCTTTATCACGTGTGATGAAAAATCTTGGATACGATGTTTTTGTTTTTGAAACACGCGGGAATATTTCCACATTGGGAGAAAATAATTCTGTGGATACAACTAACATTTTAGATGATTTTAAAGATGCGGCATCTCAACTAAGTTTACCTAAAAATACCCAAGTTGTGGTCATGACTACCGATGTTCCAAATGATGTTCGTGGTTTATTGGGACTTTTGGATTTCCCCTTCCCTTTTATTGGAGTAATGGGAAGTGTTAATAAGATATCCGAAATCAAAAAACGATTGCATGCAGAAAATATATCTGAGCAGCAGCTTTCTCGAATCATATCGCCGGTTGGATTAGCTATGGTGAGTAATACGCCAGAAGAAATTGCCATCAGTGTTGCTGCCCAATTACTTCAATTAAGAAATGAATCACCCAATTAATATGTCAATTACGCCAAATTTTGCAATCATAAGCCAACGTGTTTTAACACCAAAAGGTGAACGGCCGGCTGCTATCCTAATCCAAGAAGAAAAAATAATGGATGTTGTTTCTATATCCGAAATTTCTTCCGATTGTCCTGTTGAAGATATGAAAAATGATGTGGTTATGCCGGGACTTGTGGATACACATGTTCATATTAACGAACCTGGGAGAACCGATTGGGAAGGGTTTGAGACTGCCACAAAAGCGGCGGCGGCCGGCGGTATTACTACACTTGTAGATATGCCCTTGAACTGTATTCCGGTAACCACAACTGTGGATGCACTCAATCAGAAAATTGCTGCCACAAAAAATCAACTTTGGGTTGATTGCGGATTCTATGGTGGATTAATTCCAGATAACCTGCAGGATATTGAATCTTTGGCCGATGCGGGCGTTTTGGGATTTAAGGCTTTTTTAAGCCACTCCGGCATTGATGAATTTCCAAATATTAATGAAAAACATCTTCGAGAAGCACTTCCTATTTTTGCGAACAAAGGAATTCCTGTATTGGTTCATGCAGAACTGGAAAATGGCGCTACCCAGTCAGAAGATCATTCCACCTATAAAAGTTTTCAGGATTCCAGGCCCAAGTCTTGGGAAAATAATGCAGTAAAATTACTCATTCAGTTAAGTAAAGAATTTGATGCACGGATTCATATTGTACATTTATCATCTGCAGATATTTTAGCTGAAATAGCTCAAACAAGGAATGATGGTTACCCCATTTCTGTAGAAACATGCCCACACTATCTTCACTTTTCTTCCGAACATATTTCAGATGGCGATACACGTTTCAAATGCGCGCCACCCATTTGGGAAAGTGACAATAAGGAAAAACTTTGGTCAGGATTGGAAAATGGGTTGATAAATTTTATTACATCAGACCATTCACCATGTACAGCGGAATTAAAGAATTTGGAAGTGGGTGATTTTGAAAAAGCTTGGGGCGGTATTTCGTCTATTCAATTTACACTTCCTGTCATTTGGACGGAATGCAAAACGCGTGGATATTCAATGGATCAACTCATTAATTGGATGAGTAAACAACCAGCTAAATTCATTGGAAAAGATCAACAAAAAGGTCAGATTTCTCCTGGTTTTGATGCGGATTTAGTATGTTGGAATCCGGACAAAAAATATATCATTCAAAAAGAAGCCATACATCATAAAAATAAATTAACCCCTTACGAAGGTGAATCGCTTTATGGTGTTGTGAATGCAACTTTTCTTCGGGGACAAAAGGTATATGAAAATGGAGAATTTTTAGGAAATCCAACAGGGAAAATAATTTTAAATAATAATGGATAATACATTGATTGATCTCGCTTTAGAATCAAATGGTGGTCGTACCTTATTGGCCAGCGACGACTTTTTTGCACCCAAAGAAAACTTACTCAAACCAGGTCGCGGCGTATTTATTGAAGATAAATATACGGACCATGGCAAATGGATGGATGGATGGGAATCTCGTCGTAAACGAACGGAAGGAAATGATTGGTGCATTCTGCGGTTGGGAAAACCCGGCATCATTTCAGAAGTGGATATTGATACCCATCATTTTGTGGGAAATTTCCCATCTCACGCATCTATAGAAGCATGTACCATGCCTGAATATTCCGGATTAGATGAAATTCTTAAAACGGACGAATGGATTGAAATTTTACCCAAAGTTGAGCTAAAGGGAAATTCCCAAAATAAATTTGATATTTCGAGCGACCAATCCTTTACCCACCTTCGACTTCATATTTATCCAGATGGCGGTGTGGCAAGATTTCGGGTATATGGATATCCAGATCATGCCAACGAAAACGAAAATAAATTAATCGATTTTGCACTGGCTGATAATGGTGGCGAAATGATTACCTGTAGTGATATGCATTTTAGCCATATGGAAAATTTAACAAAGTCCACCACAGGTATCGATATGAGCGATGGATGGGAAACGAAACGGCGGCGTGGTCCAGGGTATGATTGGTCAATATTAAAATTGGGCTCGCCATGTAACATCGAACGCGTTATTGTTGATACGATCCATTTTAAAGGGAATTTCCCTGATACATGCTCAATTGATGGATGCTTCGAACCAAATAGAACCCATGATTCAATCATCCAAAATAATACGATATGGACAGAATTATTACCAAAGTCAAAACTTTCAGCAAATCAAGAAACCGTTTTTATTCTCAACTTAAATTCACCCATGACGCATATTCGGTTTAATATTTTTCCAGACGGCGGTGTAGGTCGATTGCGAATTTTAGGGCGCCCAATTTCATGACAATTGAAACCTTAAATGGATTAGACTCTTCCGAAGCAGCTGCGCAATTTAATTTGTGTTGTGGTGCTACAAATTGGATTAAAATAATGAACCAGAGTCGCCCTTTTCAAAATAAAAAAGAACTCTTTCAAAAAGCGGAATCAATTTGGCTTTCACTTTCATCCGAAGATTGGCTAGAAGCGTTCACCCATCATCCGAAAATTGGAAATATTAATTCTTTGCGAAAAAAAATACAAAATACAAAATCTATATCCAAGAATGAACAATCTGGTGTAAATAATGCAACAGAAAGCACCTTAAAGAATTTGGCTGAATCAAATCAATTGTACGAAGATAAATTTGGGTTTATTTTTATTGTATGTGCCACAGGAAAATCATCAGATGAAATGTTGGCGCTCATAAAAATGAGACTCAACAATAATGCGAAAATAGAAATGCAAAATGCGGCTAAAGAACAAAATAAAATCACACAACTACGATTAAAGACACTATTATTATGACATTATCATTTACGACTGACAATATTGGCGATATTAATATTCGCCTTAAAACTGCAAACGCTCGTTTTAGTGAAAACTACCCCGGCGAATCTACTGAACGGCAACCTGTTCATACTGTATATGGCGGTGCCCATATTTTTAAAGAAGGCACAGCAAGTAAAATAGGAATTGGTGCAACGAATCACATCAATGCTTATGCCCCAAATTTTGTAGAATTTGCAAAGATTCTTGAATTAAAAGGACATGACCAGCTTCCAAATTCTCAAGATGAAATTTCTACCCTTGAAAATTATTTTTCCAGTGAATCATCTGAAGGAAAACAAAAACATGTGGGTCATTTTTCTTATACGGTATACCAACGTGTTTTAGAAAAATTATCAAGAGAAGCGGTTGAAGATTTCCGAATTGATTTTGAAGATGGATATGGAAATCGACCAGACGACGAAGAAGATGGTCATGCTGTTTCTGCTGCTGAAGAAGTGGCAAAAGGCATGGCATCAAAATCACTTCCCCCATTTATTGGTATTCGGATAAAACCGTTTACAGAAGAACAAAAAAATAGAGCCATCCGAACACTGGATATTTTTATCTCCACGCTTTCAGAAAAAACAAACGGGGGATTGCCCGATAATTTTGTGGTCACTATTCCAAAAGTCACCATTCCTGAACAAATATCGGCATTGATTCAATTGTTTAAAATATTGGAAGAAAAGACAGCGCTTTCTTCTGGATCTTTAAAATTGGAATTAATGATTGAAACACCCCAATCTATATTGGATAGCAATGGAAATTCAGCATTACCCGCATTGGTAAAGGCATCGAACGGTAGATGTATTGGCGCCCACTTTGGTGTCTATGATTATACGGCATCCACGAATATTACAGCCGAGTATCAAAGTATTACTCATCCAAACTGCGATTTCGCACGACATATGATGCAGGTTGCATTGGGCGGAACTGGAATTCGTCTTTCTGATGGCGCCACCAATATAATGCCTGTGGGTCCACATCGCCCCGGTGATGGAAATCCGCTGACCGAAACCCAAATTGAAGAAAATAAACGCGTTGTTCATCATGCGTGGCGATTGAATTTCAATAATGTGACCCATTCCCTAAAACATGGTTATTATCAAGGGTGGGATTTACATCCAAGTCAGTTGCCATTACGATATGCGGCCGTATATTCATTTTTTCTGAATGGATTGGCTTCCACATCATTACGGTTAAAATCATTTATGGGCAAAGCCGCTCAAGCAACTTTAATTGGTGATGTGTTTGATGATGCAGCCACAGGACAGGCACTCCTGAATTATTTTCTTCAAGGCATCAGTTGTGGCGCTATATTAGAAAAAGATGCTGAAAAAACAGGACTCACTCTGGATGAAATTCGGACACGATCCTTCAAAATAATTTTACAAGGGAGACAATCATGATATGTAAAATAACAACCCACGTTTTGGATTTGGTTCAAGGAACGCCGGCTAATAATATCCCTACTATTCTTGAAAAATTAGTCGATTCGAATTTATGGGAAACTATTGGAAGTGGTACAACAAATGAAGATGGAAGAATTGATAATTTATCAGAAGATAACAATTCAATTATATCTGGAACTTATCGTTTAACATTTGACGTTTCTTCCTACTATGAAACAGATTCCTTCTACTCATCCATTCCAATTATTTTCAATATTACAAACACAAATCGCCACTATCATTTGCCATTATTATTAAGTCGATTCGGTTATTCTACCTACAGGGGAAGTTAAAATATGGAATGGTATACATATACAGTTTCTGAACTTTTGAATCTCGCTTTTCGTTGGTTTCATATTATTGCAGGAATTAGCTGGATTGGACAAACATATTTATTCGATTGGATGGAACGAACACTGCCATTGGAAGTTGATACAGATGCGGATGACAATGTGTCTGGCCAACTTTGGATGGTTCACGGCGGTGGATTCTATTTAGTGGAAAAACAGACCAAACCCAAAGTAATGCCCCGAACACTCCATTGGTTTAAATGGGAATCGGCATTAACATTTTTAAGTGGATTTTTTCTTCTCATTATTGTCTATTATATGGGCGGACTCATGCTGGAACCGGATTCAGAAATGGGTGAGCTAACCGCTGCTTTGATTGGGATTGGTGTATTGATTCTTGGTTTTGGTATTTATCGACTATTGTGGTCATCTCCATTGGGGAAAAATGAATATGTGGGCGCCACTATTTCTCTTATTCTGATTATTGGATTATTTATTAGTATGGATCAAATATTCAGTTCACGTGCAGCCATGTTTCATATTGGTGCCTTGTTTGGCACCATTATGGCAGCCAATGTTTGGATAATTATCTTACCAGCCCAGCGGAGAATGATTGCTGCTGTAGAGAATAATCAACAACCGGATATGTTATTGGGTGCCAAAGCAAAAAACTGCTCAAAACATAATACCTATATGTCCATCCCCGTTATTTTTATAATGATCAGTAGCCACTTCCCGGTAACCACTTACGGCAATACGGACAACTGGCTTATGTTAGGGATATTTATTCTTATTGGCTGGGCAGGAGCAAAGTGGATGAGGGGATAATTGTAATGACTTTTATTTAACAATTAAAATAGGGCACTGACAATTTTCCATTACTTTTAATGGTTTACTTCCCTTAAAAAACTTTTTTAACGGACTACGGGTAGATGTCCCCATTACGATTATATGATTATCTCCTGCTATTTCCTTTATCACATCAGAAGGATTGCCTACTTTATAAATATTTTGATGTTGAATCCCGCATCGACGTAGAAATTTTGCAGCACGATTCGCTGCATTTTTGTACCCTTCTCCAAAACTTTCTATTTTACTAATTGTTAAAATATCCACATCAATATCAAACGCTTGCGCAACCCGGGCGCCATACTGAACTGCTTTTGATGTCGCCATTGAATCATCAACTGCCAACAAAATTTTATAGGATTGATCAGGGTTATAATTATTTACAATAAAAATAGAACTATCAATATATTGAATTAAATCATGAGCCATACGACGTTTTTTACTTCCACCAATAATGGTCACATCATATTGATGGGATTGCACTTCATCCCGAAGTTCAGATATAATTTCACCATTCCTTAAAATCAAACTTACTTCATCGGAAACAGTCCCTTTTAAATAAACTTCTGAGCGATTTCCTCCTGTATCAACTAATGTATTTTTGGGGAAGCCTGCTTCAATCGCTTTTGGTTCAATAAACTTTTTTTCTGCTAAAAATTCAAATGCCCATTCTAATACTTCCACACCTGGGCGATTAAAATTCCAAGATTCCATTCGATCTTGCGCCAGACCCACGACTTTTGTGTTAAAACTACTTACCTTTTCACCCACATCCACAATGGTGGTTGACGCTTTAAAAGCGTGTGAAACTTTCATTCCAACCCGCAACGTGGGACCGGAATATTCTTTACTAGCAACTGCAATTAAAATTTTCATATTGATCCAATATTAAAACATTTTTAACTAAATAATAGCCAATAAGTATTGGCGTAAATCACCAAGAGAAGAATGGAAACCAATCCCATTTTCCACCCGACTTTTAAAAAATCTTTTGCTTTAACCATCCCACTTGAATACACAATTGTACATGCGGGAGTAGCAATTGTAGTAAAATAACCAAATGCGGATGCAATGGCTGTCACCAATCCCATATGCAAAGGGTCGCTGCCTATATTCATGGTAATGGGCCCCAATACTGCAACCGTCGCAGAGCTTGACAACACATTAGCCATTACGGTTGTCATGATGGTAACCATTAGATCCCCAAGAAAGGGCAAAGCGTTTAGAATGGGCCCCACAAAAGTAACCACAGAACCCGCGAGCCATTCAGCCGCACCTGTGGCTTTAATATTTGCACCCAAGGAAATGGTTGACCCAAAAAGTAAAATAACACCCCAATGGGTATTTTTATTTAAATCTTCCCATTTTACAAAACCTCCAACCAAATACATTAAAACACCGGTTAATGCAATTGTACCAAGGCCAATGGTTTCACTAAAAAATATGTACCCCAAAAAAACCAATAAAAATATAAATACAGCAACTGTATTCCTTCCTGTGAGTTCCGCTGATTTTGCCACCTGGATTACCAGTTTTCGGACACCACTATCTAACTGGCTATATTCCGGTGGGAAACTTTTTATTAAAACCCATGAGACGATGGGAATCTGTATCAATACCAAAGGATAAATACGAATCATCCAATCTATATATGAAATTGATAAATTTGAACTTCGAAGATAATCAATCATAATTACATTTCTACCACCACCAGATGGTGTCCCAATGGAACCCACAAGACATCCATATGCGATGGAGAATAATAATACCGCTGATAGATTTTGCACTTTTTTATCATTTTCAGATGTAAAATGAATAAGTGTCATTCCAATGGGTAACATAATTGCAGCAACAGTATGTTCGCCAATAAAAGAAGATAGGATTGCTGAAATGGCCGTAAACCCAAAGGCAATATTGGCTGTCTTATTTCCAGTTATTTTAATAATTCCCAGTGCAATTCGCGTATCCCACCCCTGTTTAATAATCGCCACTGCAAGCATGAGGGATCCCATGATAAAAAATACTGCATCATTCATAAATGACTTGGCAATATCATTAGCAGATCCGATGCCAAAATAAACCTCCGTTACCAGAATATATATTGCAATGGCAGGTAAGGGAATAGGTTCGGTTACAATTAACATTAATGCCGTAATAACTATGATAATTATCCGGTACCCCTCAAGAGTTAAACCACCAGGTGTTGGAAGGAGCATTAGAATAATTCCAACCATCATTGTGATTAAAAACCATTTTTTCTGGGTAACCCAGAAAAGAAAATTAGCCAATGATCGATGCGAAAACCCTAACATATAGACTTGAAATTTAAGGTGTAATCATTATTCATGAGAACATTCACTGGGGATTCTTGAACCGTCTTCCAAAATCGCCCATTTCCAAATCGGGACTCTTTTTTTGAGTTCGAAGATAAACCAAGTCATAGCATCTAATCCTTCTTTTCGATGCTTTGACCCAATCGAAACGTGAAGACTTGTTTCACCTACATCTACTCTACCGATTCGATGTTTACAAAATAAATCATGAATGGGGAATTTTTCACATGTGGCTTTGGCTAATTGAGTCAGTTCTACTTCAGCCATACCCTCGTATTGCTCATATTCCAATGCAGTAATATTTTTGCCATGTTCCGTGGCACGAACTCGTCCATTAAAAATGAGTTCTGCTCCATCTTGCTTACCTGAATCATCATTCGTAAAAAAGGATATAGGTCCATTGACTATTTCTATTTTAATCATTTACCCCCCTTGAACCGGTGGAATGAATGCCACTTCGTCTCCATCTATTAATTCAGTTTCATTGGGTATGTATTTCTGATTTATTGCAACTCTCAAAGAAATACCATCCAACTTTCCATGGGCTTTTTCGCGGATTAATTGTTCTAATTGAGATGTGGTTTTTCCCATTTCAAATTCTAATGTTAATTCATCCGTTCCCAAAGCGTATTTTACTTGAGAAAAGCATTTAATCGTTACTTTTATCATAATTGTATTATTTGCGTTGAATGACTCATTCCGTCATAAATTAATAATTTCCCTACCAAATTGGACTCTATTCCCATAATCAATTTTACCGCTTCCAATGCTTGGATATTCCCAATAATATTCGGGAGCATCCCCAAAACACCCGCATCTGCACAGGTGTCTCCACCCGATGGCGGTTCCAGGAATAATTCTTTATACCCCGGACTTCCATCCATATTCAAAACAGCCACTTGTCCTTCCCAGCGATACAATCCGCCATAAACCATGGGTACATTTGTTTCTTTGGAAAATCGGTCAATCAATTGCCGTGTTTCAATATTGTCCGTGGCATCGATGACAACATCACAATTTCGAATGATATCCAATCCATTTTGTTCATCCAAATAATCGTCTACAATTTTAATTGTCGTCACCGAATTTATTTTGCTTAAACTCTCTTTAGCTGAATTGACTTTCTTTTTTTCCACATCATCAGGACCATGAAGGGGCTGGCGATGAAGATTGGACAATTCCACAATATCCCCATCGATTAAGACCAGTTTTCCTATTCCGGCAGTCACCAGTGATTGTGAAACGGGACAACCCAATCCACCCAAACCAACGACGGCTACCGTTGCATTCATAAGTTTTTTCTGGCCGTCCATTCCTATTTCGGGTAGAATTGTTTGTCGGGACCATCTGCTCAAATCTTCATTTTCAGATTGAAATTCAATCCACGATTGCGCACCGCCCAATAAACTGAATGTATTGTCCAAATCATTCTCTATTATCATTCCTTCCGTCACAATTCCAAACTGACAGACCAATACCTTTTTTCCTTCAAGATTTGGAGTGGATCCATCTTTGGAAATAATCGTTTCTAATCCATCCATGGGAAATTCATTTCTCTGTGTTTCAGGGCGAACATCTACCACGGTGAATTCGTCTATTTGATCATGAAGTTCTTTGGGTGTAATGATCATTCAATCGTTTTCCATGGCAGCAAATTCACATTGATTTTTTCACTAACTGACAATATTGATTCCCCAGGTTCCGATGATAATATGCAGTTTGCTTCCAGCGAAGACGACAACATGTGTGATCCAACTTTTGTGGATGCTTCGCATACCAATTCTCCATCTTCGATCCAGGCATTCCCGAATAAAAAACGGTATTTCACTTTTTCTCTCGGGAATGATTTTTTCAAAATACCCATTACTTTTTTTGATTCCTTTTTGCCCGTCATTGTTTCCAGCACGGGCCAAACCCATTCCATAAACCCGATAAACGCCGAAACTGGATTCCCCGGTAATCCAAAAATCAAGGTGGAATTTCCCGTACCAAAAAAGAGCGGCTTCCCGGGCTTTTGCGCCACTTTCCAAAAATGTTCGGTTACACCTAATTCCATAAAAACAGCCCGAACATAATCATAGCGCCCCATGGAAACGCCCCCGGATGAAATAATCACATCACATGTTTCCAATGCTTCAGATAAAAATGCTCTCAAGGAATCTTTATTATCTTTTATTACATTTCGCATGACCACTTCACCGCCGGCTTTTTTTACCAATTCCGCAAACACATATAAATTCGAATTGTAAATCTCTCCGGGCTTCAGTTCATTTCCCGGTTCAATGAGTTCGTCCCCTGTCCCAAAAATAGCAATTTGCGGTTTTTTTGCCACGGACAATTTGCCATATCCAAATGTGGCGCAAGTACCGATCTCACCGGGCGTAATTCGTGTTCCTTTCTGAATGAGTAATTCATCTTCGGCAATTTCTTCCCCCATTCTCCGGATATGTTTACCTGCAGAGGCTTCAATCATTACTTGGACAGAATCGGAATCGGAAAAACCACTGGAATCTTCCACCATAATAATGGCATCTGCCCCAACAGGAATTTTTGCGCCCGTCATACATTGACTACATTCACCCGATTGCAAATCGACATCACTGGGCGATCCCGCAGAACTGATACTCACCACTTTTAAGGTGATCGGATTGTCCGGACTGGCGCCTTTAGTGTCTGCAGATCGAACGGCAAATCCATCCATGGCAGAATTATCAAATTGCGGTGATGGAAATGTGGCGATTATATCTTCAACTAATACACGATTTCCCGCATCGGACAATGAAACGGATTCCGTTTCTAACATAAATATATGCTTTTGAATAATTGATTTTGCTTTTTGAAGTGGTATCATTCTAATTCCTTTTAGCCACGAAGTTCACAAAGATTCGTCAAAGAAAACTTTTAAAGTTATTCGTGTTACTAGGTGCTCTTTGCGGCTCATTTTTTAAATCATTCCTTTTAATAAAAACAGAATGGCGATGATAACAATGCCGCCCATGACTCTTTGAATCGTTCGCGCTTCAAATTTCACTGCGCCAAAATAGGACCCGCCAAATCCACCGATAAAAACGGCTATCGCCAATGGAATGATAAACTCTGGATCAAATGTGCCTAATTGAGTTCGGGCAATGACGCCAACCAGTGAATTCACCCAAATAAACATGGCGCCTGCTGCAGCCGCTTCTTTTTCTGTGCCAAGTCCAAACATAATAATCAATGGCACCAAATAGATGCCGCCGCCAATCCCAACCGCTCCGGCGATAAATCCAAGAATCGCTCCCAACAAAATTACCATAATCCATTTTTGTGTATCGGACAGTTTAAATGAAAGGGTCAATCTATTGATGATATAAATCCGTACCGCCACCAATAGTAATGTGCTTATCAAGATAATCTGAAAAATAAATTCAGGCATTTCTAATGATCCTGCGAGATATGCCATGGGAATAGATGTAATGAGAAATGGACCAACCAGGTTTAAACGACCGTAGCCTTTACGCCAAAAATTGACCATCCCGATAAATGTCACAATCAGATTTAATGACAATGATGTAGTGGGGATCATTTGATAAGAAATCCCGAAAATTGCCATGAGTGCCGTGTATGATGATCCACCACCAAGCCCCACGGATGAGTAAATCAGTGCTACGAAGAAAAATAAGATGGGTAATAAATATTCAGTCAATTCAATTCCTATAACTTTGCGGAAGTTTCAAACTTCCGCAAAGATTCCATATATCAAATGTTCCAACATTCCATCATTCAATGTTTTTCTCCACTCATCATATGAAACGAATGAAATATCGTGGGAATCAACACCGTCAGCGCATCCTTCGCCGCACCGGTACTCCCGGGTAAACAAATAACAATGGCCCCATTCACTACACCGGCTGTGAGTCGCGATAACATGGCCGTTTTGACTTTGCCCCGACCGTAAGCGTGGAGCGCCTGTTCAATCCCGGGCAATCTTGAATCGAATATTTTTTCCATAGTTTGGATGGTCAAATCTCTTGGGCCTAAACCTGTGCCACCGGTTGTTATAATTAATTCCACACCATCTTCTACCCAACTTTGAATGGTCAAAACCAATTCTTCTGAACCATCTGGTAATACTTTTTGATAATCTACCGAACAACCCGCATTCTTAAAACCATCCATTAATATGGGACCAGATTTATCTTCACCTTTCCCTGATGAAATACTATCGCTTAAAGTAATAACCCCTACTTTGGGTCGATATTCAACTGCATGATCCGACTTACCACCCACTTTTTTAAACAATTTTATTTCGCCTATGACCATGGATTTGTCCACTGCTTTGCACATATCATAAATGGTGAGTGCTGCCCCGGAGACCGCTGACAGTGCTTCCATTTCTACACCGGTAGCTTCTTTTGTTTTAACTGTCGACTTTATCAGAATAGCGTTTTCCTGAATATCGAATTCAATATCCACAAATGATAAATTCAACTGGTGGCACATGGGAATCATTTCAGCTGTTTTCTTCGCTGCTTGAATACCGGCTATTTTAGCTGTGGTCAGAACATTCCCTTTGGGAAGTGTAACATCCTGAATCGCTAAAATAGTTTCCGGAAGTATGGATATTTTTCCTTCTGCCTTTGCCATCCGTGCCGTGGTCATTTTGTCGGTCACATCCACCATTTTGACATTTCCATGTTTATCTAAATGTGAAAATTCACTCATATTATCCCCCTATTTGGGTCATGGATTCTCGCTTATTATTTCCCTGATTTTGCGCTTCCCAACCGTCTTTAAATTTCTTCATCATTGACCCACGAATCATTTTTTCAATGTGTTCATCTGTTTTTCCGGTCCGCATGGCATCACGCAAGTTCGATTCTTCCTGGCTGTAAAGGCAGTTCATCAGTTTGCCGTCTGCTGTAATTCGGATGCGATTACACGCTCCGCACAAACTACGGGAATACGCCGGAATGACTGCCACTTTGCCTTTGTATCCATCAATACGAAATACATGGTGTTCTGTGGACGAACCCTCAACTGGCTTTAACCCGACTGTTAGAGTTTTTAAATCTGAAACGATTTGTTTTGCTCGATAAAATTTTCCTGTCTTCCAAATCTGGTGGGAATCGAAAGGCATGAGCTCAATGAAGCGAACGGTAATATCATTTTCTTTGGTCAAAGTGACAAAATCCATTAGTTCATCATCATTGAAATCACGCATTGCTACAATGTTTATTTTTACAGTTTTGATTGATGACTTAATCGCTTTCTTAAATCCAGCCAATACCAAATTCACCCCATCTCGTCGAGTGATGATTCTAAATTTTTCTGGATTCAAAGTGTCGAGACTTATGTTAATTCCGGTCAACCCTGCATCTTCAAGCTGAGATAAATATTTCCCAAGCAATAGACCATTAGTGGTGAGATGGGTTGATTCCACACCCTTCGTTTGATTGGCATATTGTATGAGTTTAGGGAGATCTTTTCGCAATAGCGGTTCGCCGCCGGTAAACCTGATTTTAGAAACGCCCATTTCAGCAGTGATCTGAATGATACGAAAAATTTCTTTTGTGGTGAGTAATTTATCTTCGCTGCGAAAGTCAATCCCTTCTTCCGGCATACAATAGATACAGCGAAGATTGCATTGTTCATTCAGGGCAATACGAAGATAATTGAATGTTCGACCAAATCGGTCGACAATGGGTGGATTCGCAGGCAGGATGCCGCGATCCACTGGGGCATGAATATATGTCGTGTTTTCCATTCTCATTCCAAGTCATCCCGACTTTATGTCGGGAATCGGGAGCAAATGCTGTCGTTTCCAACGTTACCGTACCGGCCTATTACCATATCAGCCAGCTGGCTGACGTAGGTAATTCGGCTAAAAGAATTAAGATAATTTATTCTTTATTATTAATACAAAGTTGGTTTTTTTATGGTGTAAAAGGACGCCCAGCCAAAATGCTTTTCTCAAATTATCAGGATGTGTTTCTCCATCTTCATATGTAAAACCTGACTTATCAAATTTTGATGGGCAATTGACGAATGCGTTTCCCTTTTGCAGCATAGACAGCATTGACAACGGCAGGGGCAATGGGTGGTAATCCCGGTTCGCCGACTCCCTTGGGTGGTGCGTCACTTTCTGTCAAATGTACATGAATCTTCGGTGATTCATCCATTCGTATCACTTCAAAGTCGTCAAAATTACTTTGGTTTACACGCCCATTTTTCAGGGTGATTTTACTTTTTAACGTGGCAGATAATCCATAAATGATTGCACTGGAAATTTGAGCTTTTACTATTGCTGGATTGATGATGGTCCCACAATCCACGGCACAAAATACTTCGTGAACTTTCACTTTATTATTTTCAATTGAAACGCGGGCGACTTGTGCCACCCAAGTCCCAAAAGATTTATGACAAGAAATGCCTTGATAAGTGGGGTCATTCCGAAAATCATTCCAGCCGGATTTTTCTGCCACTAATTTAATCACACCCGCATCCCGTGATGATTTTGGCAAAAAATCTAATCTGAATTGAACCGGATCTTTTCCGGCTTTTTCAGCTAATTCATCCATAAAACACTCATTGGCAAATGCATTTTGTGAATTATATACGGATCGCCACCATCCCAATGGGATAGGCGTTTTTGTCATTTGAAAATCCACCTGCATATTGGGTATTTCGTAGGGTAAGTGCTTAGCACCTTCTAATGTAATAAAATCGATCTTTTCCTTAAAGGGAAATGGGATCTTTATTAATTGGGTAAATAAGATTGAAGGCGCCACAATGCTATGTTTCCATGTTGTTAAGTTATCATTTTGATCAAAAGCGCCTTTCATCACATGAAGGCTTGGCGGCCTATAGAAATCGTGCTGCATATCTTCTTCACGGGTCCAAATCATTTTAACCGGTTTTTTTATTTCATTTGAGATTTCAACTGCTTCACTCACAAAATCGTTGAAAGCTCTACGTCCAAAACCACCGCCTAAAAAGGTGACATTTACTTCAACTTGCTTTTTTGATAGGCCGGTAATTTTTGAAGCTATTTTCCGGGCACCGTTGGGATCTTGAGTCCCTGCCCAAACTTGACATTTGTCCTTTTGAACGTATGCTGTGCAATTCATGGGTTCCATGGTTGCGTGGGCTTGAAGCGGCGATTCATAAATCGCTTCAATAATTTTATCAGAAGATTGAAGTGCCTTTTTTACGTTGCCTTCTTTGCGGACAACTGATCCTTTTTCTTTGCTGGCGTCTAACAGTTGTTTCCTGATTGTTTCATCATCCAGCCCTGCCGCTTCTCCTTCATCCCATTTAATTTCAATCTGTTTTCCAGTTTTAAGAGCTGCCCAGGTATTTTTGGCTACAATGGCCAAGCCGCTTTCAATTGCAAAGATAGTGATGACGCCTGAAATATCACTGACGCTTGCTTTGTTAAAAGATTTCAGTTTTCCGCCAAAGACAGGAGAATGAACTATTGTTGCATAAACCATTCCATCCAATTGAACATCCATGGCGAATTGGGCCGTTCCATTTATTTTAGAAAGCGTGTCGGTCCTTTTCATATTTTGGCCAATAATTGAAAAATCGCTTTTATTTTTAAGTGTCGGTTTTTTGGGAACTTTGAGTTGGCTGGCTTTTTCAGCTAAATAGCCATAGGATAATTTTTTCTCGGTTCTTTCGTGGATTACATTCCCGTTATTCGTTTTGCATTCACTTATCGGAACGCTCCATTCTTCAGATGCAGCCATCACAAGCATTTCTCGCGCTGTAGCGCCGGCTTGTCTCAATTTATTATAACCACCAGAAACTGAATTGCTCCCACCCGTCATTTGCCAGCCATACTTTTTTCGGTTCGCCGGTGCTTTTTCAACAACAACTTTCGACCAGTCTAAATCCATTTCTTCAGCAATAATCATGGGAAGCGATGTTAAAACCCCCTGTCCCATTTCTGATTTCCCAACCATGATTTGAACAATATTATCCGATTGAACTTTGATCCATGCATTTGGTTCAAACAGGGTTGCCACACTGGGTTTTCCATTTAATTTATTGGAATAAGGTAAATAAAATCCCAGGACAAGCCCAGATCCTGCAGTGGAAACAACTTTAATAAAATCGCGTCTATCCATTGTTGTTCTCCTTGCCGTTCACTTTATTTTCAGCTGCGCTAAAAATGGCTTTTTTTATCTGGGGATAGGTTCCGCAGCGACAAATATTCATTTTCATTGCAGAATCAATTTCAGATTCATTTGGGTTAGGATTTCTCGCAAGGAAAGCAGATGCGGTCATAATTTGGCCAGACTGGCAGTAACCGCATTGGGGGACATCACCGTCAAGCCAGGCTTGTTGAATTGGATGGAGATTGTCGACAGACAACCCTTCAATAGTGGTAATCTCTACATTATCTTCAACGAAATCGATGGGCGTAACACAGGAGCGCGTTGCTTCCCCATCTATGTGAATTGTACACGCACCACAAAGCCCACGCCCACAGCCAAATTTCGTACCCGTATATCCCAGAGTATCACGCAATACCCACAAGAGTGGCGTATCCCCGTCAACATTTACAGTTTGCTTTTCACCGTTAATATTTAGACTAAATTCACTCATTGGGCTGTTCTTGTGGTTGGTTCAAAAAGAGCGTTAATAAAATTTCATTTATTGACCGGTTAAATTATCACTCGATTTTTTAAGGTAAAACTGATCTCTCTGCGGCGTCAAAGGGCGTCCCATCCATAAAGGTCTGCGTAGGCCATCCGGATGTGTTTCTCGTTCTTTCGCCCATGCGTTCCATTTTTTAAAATGCTCAAATGATTTATTCGTATCCACAAAAACATCACCGTATTTCTCGCCGGGTTCCGGCTTAGATATACTCACTTTCTGCAACCAGCAATGTGCGCCGGATATGGGATCAGGATTTGCCGCATGGGTAATATTTTGATGAACGCCACCATCCCGCCACCAAACACGATTTGTATCCGGGTCTTTTGATTTCCACGGTTCGATTCCTTTCACCGTCTCCATCTTCCACTTTCCATCACCCATATTTTTAATATCAACTGTATTGGTCATAAGACGATTTCCCGCATCCTGTTGACGGCGCCATCGACCGATATGATGAGAACAAGCCACCACGCTGGGTTTAATGGCTTCCGTCACCCAAACTTTATCTACAAACCAGCCAATGGGTGTGGTGATTTTGAGTAAATCCCCATTATCCACGCCGAGTCGAGCCGCATCTTTAGTATGAATCCATATAGGATTTTTATGGGCAATTTCCGTTAGCCATTTTGCATTGGCCGATCGAGAATGTATATGGGTGGGTAATCTGAAATTGGGTAATAAAACACATTCATTTTTGCTCGTATCCATTTCGTCGGGATGCACATGACTTTTAATTCTGTATCCCGGAGTGGCGTGTTCCGGATAACCGAAATCAACCATGGTTTGGGAATATATTTCCTGTCGTTTGGATGGTGTAGGAAATCCACCAAAATTCTTTCCATCCACTTGAACGCCAACGATATTGCCATCTTTTTCAATTTGGCCGTTCTCTTTAACGGTGGCGCCATTCATGGTTTCATCATTTACAGCATCTTCATTTTTTACATACACTTCAGGATCCACCATAAAAGCGCCGAACTTTCGCATGTATTCCAAAGGCGTTAATCCTTCTTTTTTTGCTGTTTCAGGTAAGCCGTTTGTATGCTCAAAAATGTATTGATAATATTCGTCAATATTAATTTTTTCGCCATGGCGATAGGGACTCATAAAATGTTTCCGGATTCCCAAATCGCCGTCTTTATCAATCCGCCAGGAAAGTTCAATCCAAAATTCATCTTCTTCCCATACTTCGCCGGGATTTACTTCATAGGTGAATTCCACTTCTTTACCATCGCGGCGGGCTTTTTCTCGCAAAACCGGTTGACGAAAGGCAATCCAAACACCCGACTGTGTTTCATAGGAATTGATATCATGGCGTTCGGATGCATGTCCCATGGGTAATACATAATCTGCGAAAAATGCCGTCTCATTCCAAGTCGGAGTCAATGCAATATGGCACCCCACTTTTTCTGCATCGGTTAACATTTCTATCCAAGAAAAACCATCAGGAAAAGTCCACACCGGATTAAACACACGGGTGAAATACACATCCATAGATCCGCGTCCATCCTTGATTAAATGGGGCAATATCTGACTCATTTCATAATGATTCAATGTGTATTCTTTCGGCCACGCCAATTCATTCCATGCATCCGGTCCTGGGGGAGAATCAAAAAATTCCGGATGAAATTTGTTCCATTCGCTGGGAGATGTTCCCCCTTCGGTTCCAACGGAACCGGTTAATACATTTAATAAATGTAACGTTCTCGAAACTTGCCATCCGCCTAAATTTCCGATGGAAGCACCCCGCCATACATGTGTGGATAATTTGCTACCTGCTTTTCCAACCATGCGTGCCACACGGATAATTTGATCGGCATCAATTTGGGCTTCTTGCGCTGCATATTCCGGTGTGTATTCTTCCCATTCTTCGCTCAATCGTTTAATGAATTGGTCAAATTTAACAGGGTCATTCGGATGCAAATTCTTAAGATACTCATCCCAGTTTATCCAGTTTTCCATATAATGGCGATCATACATTCCTTCATCCAAAATGATTTTCGCCATGGCCAAATAAACCGCTGATTCACTCCCGGGATAAGTAGGCATCCACTCGTCCGCCATGGATGCTGTATTGGATAAACGCGGATCCATGACTATCAGCTTTGCGCCCTTCATCATACCTTCCATAATTCGCTGGGCGTGTGGATTAAAATAATGTCCCGTTTCCAAATGAGACGACGCTAATAAAATCACTTTTGCATTGGTATGATCCGGGCTTGGACGATCGTATTTATGCCATAAGGCGTATCCGGTACGGGCACCAGCAGAACAAATATTTGTGTGAGAATTATGGCCATCCACTCCCCATGCTTTTAGGACACGCTCCGCATAGCCTTCGTGTCCGGGACGCCCCACATGATAAACCACTTTTTCTTTACTTTTTCGCAAGGATGTGGCAATTTTTTCTGAAATTTCATCCAATGCTTGATCCCAAGTGATGCGCTCCCACTTCCCTTCGCCACGCTCGCCTACTCGTTTCAATGGATATAAAATCCGTTCCGTATCATTAATTTGATTTATAGTGGCGGGACCTTTGGCGCAATTTCGTCCGCGACTTCCGGGATGGTGGGGATTCCCTTCAAACTTTCGAACTGCATTGGATTCTTTATCGATATAAGCCAATAAACCACAAGCCGATTCACAATTAAAACATGTTGTGGGAACGATGGAATAATGGCGTTCCTTTTTCTCTGGCCAAGCCAATGCATCTAATTCTGTGAAATCATCCCATTCACTGGGGTCGGGATATTTATACAACTCCCTGGGACCTTCCATTACGAATTCTTCGGACCAATCGGGTCGATCAGATATCTTCGGGATTACCCCTAATGATTCTGAAAATGTTTCTATCCAACTGCGTTTCATAATTTTTACTGCTGCAAAGCCGCAAAGTCCACAGAAAAAGTGTTAAAATTACTTTGCGTGCTCTGCGTCTCTGTGGCTAAGTCTTTTATCAACTTAATGGTATCATTTGCGGTACACGAATCCGCACAAATTCTGTTAAATAAATCCCGACCAACGCCAATCCACCGGCAATAATCGATAAGCCTGGAACCGTATTTAGGATAGCGATAGGTAATAGACTACCCACAACAATTCCCACCCAGAAATATTTAGAATAATATCCTTTTGTCATAAGCTCAATTGCTTTCTTTGTGTCAGGAGTATCATGTGGCAATAATATTTCTTTCGCTATAATAATCATATTAGCCACGATTCCCCAAAAGAGTATATTCACCATCCACTGGGATGAGTCAGGTGTAATAATCATCATGACCACCGAACCCGCCATAACAGCATGCACCAACATATGTATGGCAGATTGAATGGGCGTTTGCCATAAATCTCGAGCTCGAGCCTGGTTAAACAAAAATGCAGTATAAATCGCACCTAATCCTGCAAAGATAACGCCCGGAATCCATAACCATTCGAATCCCAGTTTAAAATAATTATCCAACAATTTAAGGGAAACCAATCCGCCAAATCCGGTAATGATATACGCACCACGAACCAGCCAGGATTTCCATTGTGGGCGAAGTAATACATACAGGAAACGATCTGGGCGGTTAATATCTTTGACCAACAACGCTCCCGTTAATCCCATAAATATAAGTGTTATTATAAGACCAGCCATTTCGGATGAAGCGTCAAAGCCACCATTGAAATAATGCCACACGGCCATCATGAGAAATGTGCCTGTTGCTATTGCTTTTGTCCACACATAGGCCGGTACTTCCCAGCCCCATAGGACGCCTTTACTTGGGGAATCATAAACGCGCCGTGCTTCCTGTGTATCCACTTGTTGGATTTCTTGAGCTACATTATCAATGGCTCTTTTGTCAATGGGCTTGCCGGTTCTGGCTGAATTTTCCATAGACAATTGAACCAATAAATTTCCTGTATCTGATTCAGCTAATCGTTGATCGGCATATTTTGCATAATGCCCCACACCTGTCGCCTGTTCGGACCATACATAATCGCCATCCATTTTAGTTGCATTTGGGTCCAGCATTTCAGTTGTTCCATTAATATAATATAAATTGGGGACAGTGGATTTTTCTGGTTTTCGTGTCATGGTATCTTCATTCGCCACCAATTCCGCAATCTTGGAATTGGTATCATCCAAATCTCCAGATATAATCGCTTCCACCGGACAGACTATAACACAAGCCGGCTCGTAACCGCCATCAATACGATGGGCACAATAATTACATTTTGCCGCGGTGTTGGTTTCCGGATCAATATAAAGTGCGTCATAGGGACATGCTTGCATGCAAGATTTACATCCAATGCAACGATCACTATCAAAATCTACAATCCCATCTGCTCGGGTATGGAGCGCTGTTGTGGGACAAATTTCTACACAGGGCGCATCGGCACAATGGTTACACCGGTGGACCGAAAATTCCCGGGTGTTGTGGGGGAATTCCCCTTTTTCAATATATTTCACGTGGGTGCGGTTCACGCCAAGGGGTACATCGTGCTCACTTTTGCAAGCCACGGTGCAGGCATGACAGCCAATGCACATTCGATTATCTATTACAAATCCGTAATTCATTTAGTGCGCGTAACCCGTATATTTGGGCGGGGGAATATTAACGAAAACTTCACATGAATCAGCCCATAAAAATTCCGGCAACAGCAACTATTTTGATCGGCGGAGAAAGCAAACGGTTTGGCTCTCCCAAATGGGAAGCCATCATTGATGGGATTAAACTGATTGATCGCACTTGGGATTCATGTGAAATATTTGAGAATCGATTTGTAGTTGGGAAAGAAAAACCCGATTCAATTTCCTATTCTTTCATCAAGGATGAGTTGGATCTTCAAGCACCCATCAATGGTATCTATACAGCTCTAAAATATTCGAAAACGGATTGGGTTTTTCTCCTTTCCTGTGATTTGCCTTTAATTGATTCAAGAGTATTCGAAAAATTGTGGGAATCAAAATCAGAAAATTGTGATGCGGTTGTTCCATTCTCCAATGATAAAATTCAAGTTACATGTGGTTTTTATCATAAACGGGTTTTATCTACTTTAGAATCTGAAATCGAAAAGAAGAATTATAGTATATTTAAACTGCTTGAAAAATTAAATACTGCTTATATAAAATTTGGGAACGATAATCGGTTCACAAATATGAATACACAAAACGATCTTGATAAAATTGCTTCAATATTTGATTCGAACTCATTTTAAATAAATGGATCTATTTCAATTATCTAATTTTTCAATCCTTCTTTGATGTCGTCCACCGGCAAAAGTTTCATTCAGCCACATTTCAATCACATCATATATTTCATTTTCTGTCATAAAACGCGCGCCCAAAGATAGAATATTGGCATTATTGTGCTCCCGGGAAAGTTTCACAATCTCGTCTGGACCATTATAAAAAACCGCAGCTCTCACTCCTTTTACTCTATTCGCCGCCATGGCTTCTCCCTGTCCCGATCCTCCGAGAATAATTCCTCTGCTTTCCGAATCTGCAGCCACCGCTTTGGCGCAGGGAAAAATAAAGTCCGGATAGTCGTCCAAAGCATCATATGTATGTGCACCGTGATCTGTAACGTCATGATATTTTTCAACTAAATAATCCCTGATGACATTTTTCAGTTCTAAGCCTGCATGGTCTGTTGCAATATGTATTTTCATTTTTTCCTCGCCGCGAACTTCGCGGCTAAAGTAATTTTTCTAAATGCCCTCTAATTTTCTTCTCAACTTGATCAGCGGTGAAGCCAAATTCTTCTGCTAAATCTTTCCCTGGTGCCGATGCACCATAATGATCCATGCCAATAGCTAAACCGTTGGGGCCAATATATCTTTCCCATCCCAGGGTAATGCCTGCTTCCATAGAAATCTTCATGGCACCCCGATTGGGTATCAATGTATTTTTATAATCATCAGATTGTTCTTCAAATATTTCCCAGCACGGCATACTGACCACTCGAATATTTTTATCTTCCATGGTACTAGCTACTTCCATGGCGAGACCAACTTCTGACCCTGTAGCCAAGAAAATAAGTTCCGGGTTTTCACAATCAACGACAGCATAAGCGCCTTTAGAAACTCCTTCAACAATGGTATCCATTTCCTGGTCCAGCACTTTCACCCCTTGCCGTGTGAGGAGTAATGCAGAGGGCGATTCCCTTTTATCCATTGCCATTCGAAAACAGGCGGCTGTTTCTTTGGCATCTGCCGGACGAAATACATTAAAATCAGGAATGGTCCGTAATGCCATGGCATGTTCAACCGGTTGATGAGTGGGACCATCTTCACCTACCCAAAAAGAATCATGGGTGAATTCGTGAATAACGCCACACCCTTGGATCGCAGCCAGTCGTAGTGCAGGACGTTCATAATCTGCGAAAACCAAAAAAGTCCCCCCAAATGGAATAACGCCGCCATGGAGAGCCAACCCATTCATGGCGGCCGCCATTGGGAATTCACGCACGCCAAAAGTTAGGTTCCTTCCTGACCGATTCTCTCGGGTAAAATCACCATAAGTTTTGGCGAAATTTCCTGTATAATTGGATGGTTCTAAATCGGCTGAGCCACCTACAATTGATGGCACTTGTTCCGCAAACATATCCAAGGTAATACCAAATGCTTTTCGGGTGGC
>Ga0302133_10000373_pt1 | contig 28177 bp, 25 predicted proteins | sample CB9_331_MG_FD_203121 | JGI IMG/M metagenome (GOLD analysis project Ga0302133, IMG submission 203121) | Marine microbial communities from Western Arctic Ocean, Canada - CB9_33.1 | ecosystem: Environmental > Aquatic > Marine > Oceanic | place: Canada: Western Arctic Ocean | collected 2017-09-19 | reverse complement strand
ATCAGGGGTGGGAATGTGAGATTGACGCGATATCTGGAGACCTCGGCTGCGATCAACAGGTTTGAGTCAGCACTCACAGACTCACCGACGGCCTCGAATCCGTCGTGAGCCTGACAGGTCATCGGTATGGCATCACCCGACAGACCCGATCCAATCTCCTGGATGTCGAATTGCAGCATCACAGCCGTGGAATTCGCGGCGATGAAAGCGGGACTCGAGCCGATGAGGGCCGGTGCGAAATCATCGAGCTGCAGCCGCTGAGACCCGATCGAATCCGCCATGCCCTCTCCCTCGACAACTGAAAGAGTTGCCCTATAGAGGCCCCCACCAAGGACATCCATCGTGCCGGAGAACCCGCCTTCCGAATCCGTCGTGACGCTCAGAGGCAGGTCGAGGGGGACCTCCAATTGAACCTCGATCGAGTCAGGCGGTGGGGCGAGGTCTGCAGCCACATAACGGATTCTGCCCGTGATCGTCAAGCGCGAACCGAGGGTGACGAAATCATCCTCCAGCAAGGGTACATCATCCAAGGAGATGGTGAAGTCCACCAGCTCGACATCCGCATTGAATGTCCAGAACAAGGGGGGATTGAAGGTCTGCTGTCCAGACGAATCCGTCACCCGCAAGGTCAGGAATTGGGTGCCGCTGCCATCGAAGATCGGATCGAGGCTGAAGGTGATGTTGAGAACGACTGAATCGCCGATTTCAGTCAATGTGAAGTCCATGAGGACAAGATTCGGATCATCCGAGGCCATCGAACCGTTGGTCCATGTCATCTGGGTGGCACCGAGTTCGACGACGATTCGATCGATGTCCTCCAAACCGTTCTGCTCATTCAGAATGATCTCCAACCAGACCGGATGGGCCGGCACGAGAATGCCGTCCGCATGCAAGCCGATGCGCGTCGAATTCAGCGTCGCTGGCGAAGGCACGAGTGAGGTGTAGTGGTGTAGGTCATCGACAAGTCCCGGTCCGGTGCTGAGCGGATTGCCGGCGATGTCGAAGCCGGTGATGTAGAATGAGACCTGTTGGCCATGCGTATTGGTGGTATCGTCGAAGGTGGCGTGGAAGTAGTCAGTCTGGCCTTGCCGAACCAGAGGTGTGGCTGCATATTCATCCGCTTCGGGCATGCCATCGAGGTCATCGTGACGCGATTCGACCCACCATCGGAGTTGCAGGCTGCCCTCATCCAATTCGATGCTGTCGATGATGGTCACATTCACGGTCTGGGTCGAAGAGGGCAACAGGCGAGCCTCGAGTGGCGAATTCAACAGCATGCCGGGCAGGGTCCCATCGATTCGGAAGTTCAGAGAGGCCGCACCATCCAAGGATGCGTTGAGTCGCGCTGTCAAGGTGAATCCGTCGTAGTGGTTGTCCGGAGGTGCGCTGGTGAGAATCGAGAAGTCTCCATTATCGTCACTGCTCGAATTGCCGCTGACATTCTCCAATTCGACGATGACATCGCCGGGCAGGGGTGTGCTTGTGAGGTTGAGGAAGTGAACCGTGCCCTCGACCCGCAGATTATCGCCTCCAGCGACCCATTCACCGGCAAAGACCTGGGGGCCACCATCGCTGCCACCGCTCTCATCCCAGACTTGGAAGGCATCGATTTCCATGCGCCTCTCATGATCGGTTTCTGCGGTCGAAAAACGGATGGAATACAGTGAGTCCAAGGTCGTTGCCTGCGCTTTCCATGTGACGTCGGCCTCCTCGATCCAATTCCAACTGGGCATCACAGTCCAGTCCATGCGGCCGGTATCGGCGTTGAGGCTCTGCCAGGACCCGCTCATGTTGGTCACGAACCCGTTCGCATCGGTCACCCAACTGCTGCCGTTGACCAGTGAATGGACGAAGACCGGGGGATTCGTAACGCTGGAGAGTTGTGGGGTCATGGCGACGTAGGAGAGGTTGGACAGCCCCTGGTAGGAGGTCACCTCCATGCCGACCGTGTAGGCATCACCGTTCGGCACCCACGTCTCGGTCGCAAGGTCCACGGCGCCGACCGACGGGGGTCGGTCGCCGAGATTGACGACGAGATTCGACAGTTCGACAATCCCCGCGCTGCCGCTCGTGACATTGATGGGAATGCTGACGTTGCCGGTCGCATCGGCGGGGAGCGTTCCGAGATGCTGATTCAGTTCGGACACGAGGTCGCCATTCGGTGAGGTGCTCACGGTCGGCGTCCAATCATAGCGCACGTCGAGATCATCGATGACCAGCGTCGCATTCCCCGTCACATTCAGCGGGATGTCGAGGAATTCATTGCCCCAAGCATCGGTGAAGGTTGGGCTCGCGCCCGCGAGCAGGGCATTGAGAGTGGCTGTGAGGTCCGGCGTGGTCGATCCGGCGCTGAGATTGCCAGCGTGGCTCCATTCCACACTGCCATCATCGCCCACATCGAGCCCACCGGTGACGTCGTCCGTGCCCTCGAAGACGATGACGAGGCGGGGTCCGTGACTGGCGTTGGCGCTGTCCGTCAACGTCAGGCGCGAGGCATCGGGTTTGTTCGTGTTCTCATCTCCGGTCAGCAACATGCCTTGATTGGTGATGCTGCCGTTGATCCAACCCTGGACCAGATCGGTCAGGGCGACCGAGTTGAAGGTCATCCAGGTCTGGGCGAGATTGGCAGGGCTTTCACGAATCGTCACCACCGATGCGCCGCGGTCCGTCGCAGCCGACGCGCCGGGACTCGACCAGGCATAATCGGCTCCGGTCACGTTGTCGATGGCATGGTTCCAGGTTACACCCGGCCCCTGGTTCACCGGCGCCCTATTCTCGAGTCCCTCGACCCAGTCTTTGAGCAAGGGGTGGACGTTGTAATCGTGCAGGGCCGTCACCGGTTGTCCGGTGTTGGCATTGTTGGCCACACTCTGCACATAGAAGGAGAGGTTCACATCGATGACCGTGGCCGAAGCGAGTTGGGAGATGTTGAACAGGACGGCACCGCGGTAGATGTTCCAATTCGACCATTCCGTCTTGCCGATGTTGATGCCGGGATAGATGCCATAATTGCAGATTGCATGGGTGACGTTGCCCCAACTCGGATTCGGTTTGTGGAGAAGGGAATCTCTCACGTCATTGCCCGACAGGGTGAGCTCGCTCAACGTGGAGAAGTTCATCGAGGCTGAGGTGACCGTGGCGTTGAGCGGCAATCGAATCGAATGCGTCGCATCGGACCCATTCGTCAAATTCAGCGCGAATCGGCCCCAACCTTCGGACGATTCATCGACATGGCCGAATGAGCCGTTGCCCGGGCCACCGAAGGCCCATTCGAGGTCGCCATCATCGCCGAAATCGATGCCGATGGTCGAGGGTCGAATCCCTTGATTCGAACTGCCAACGACATCGAGACTGGCGTCGCTAACAACGCCATTTGAGCCGAGGGTCAGGTTGGTGCTCGAATCCCAGCCCTCGCCAGCGAAGACGATCTGAACCGTTGACGGAGACCCGGCATTGCCGAAATGGGTGACCTGTTCGCCGCTGGCCGGCAGAATCGGCAGACTGCCGAGCATGAGCAATGCGAGCAGAATCGCACTACGCTTCGACCCCATCTGACCCCCCATCGACCAACCCCCTCTGGAAGCACAAGAACCCAATCCCTGATTTCAACCCACTCCCTGACGAAATCTGGCTGAGATGGCTCATTTCGAATTCACTTTCATTCTCTGAACCATCCCCTTCTGGAAAGTTCAAGACCCATCTACCCCCATCTATTGGGGGGCATCCGGACCGGAGCGCAAGGCGTTTTTTCCGGGCGTGTGAGGGCGGGTTTGAAGAACGGCCCGCTCTCCGAACGATTCGATGAGCACCGAGCCAGAGGAGGGCATGTTCACCGCGGTCGGCGACCCTGAGGACCCCGATATGGTCGAGACGATCGTCGAGGAGCCGATTTCCGAGCCTATCGCCGAGTGGAACCCCTCTCTTCGTGTTCGGATTCAACAGCGAACGGGCTGCGACGTCGGGATTTTTGCCGAGAAGCAGACCTGGATTGCCTTTGCCATCTCCGTGGTGATGTTCGCCGGCATCGCCTATGCCGGTCTGACGGTGTTCGGCTTATCCGCTTCGCTGATGTCCTCTGCCGGCGAGCCCGAGCAGGTGCCTGACATGGAGTTCGAGACGCTGAACCGCACGGGCATCGAGTCGGATGTGACCAATGAGACGGGCTGGTTCCGCCTGAGCGATCACCGTGGCAAGGTCGTCATCGTCGACATGATGGCGCGCGATTGTGGCAGTTGTCACTTCGTTCAGTATCATCTGGAGTCAAAACAGTCCGAGTGGGAATCGATTGCAAATGCGTCCGGTCGCGAGATTATCATCGTCGCCTACGGCGCGTGGTATTACGAGGACCTTGCCTATCTCAATGAGAGTGGAGGGGAATACACCGTCCCGACCTATCCGACCGGCATTGGAAATGAAACCGCTGCGATCATCAATGTGACGAATGATACGCGCGACGACCCGGTTCGCCTGTTCACGCCGAGCGGGACAGGTACGATTCCCGTCGTGATGATCATCGACCACGAGGGCTGGATTATCGGCAAGGAGAGCACGGGCACCCCCATCGATAAGTGGGAATCCTTCGATTCGGCTGTGGTCGTTGCACTCTCAGGCTCACAGGATGAGGTCGAGGAGTTGCGCATCTTCGGATTGGCCAATGTCCAAACCAGCCTCGAGGGCATCATTTTCCTCGGCCTGATGCTGTCGATTCTGGTCTATTTCTCACCCTGCGCTTTCCCGGTGCTCCCGGGCTTCATCTCCTACTATCTGTCCCTGGGCTCGCGCGAGGATGAGTTGATCGAGGCCGGGAAATTGAAAGGGAAAATGCCCAACTCACTGGTCATCGGAACCCTGTCTGGGCTGGGGATGTGGACCTTCTTCCTGATCATTGGAATCGTCGCTGTGATCATGGGCGAAGCCTTTGCGCGCAGCGGGCTGATTCATGTGTTGGCACTGAGCATCGCGGTTCTGCTGTTCGTTCTCGGCGCTTTCATGCTGATGGGTGGCACCTCGCATCTGATGGGATTCATTCAGAGATTCGTCGACAAGTGGTCGACAACCGAGGCGGATGATACCTTCACGCCGAAGCGCAACATGTATCTGTACGGCTTCGGATATGCAGCGGCGTCAGTCGATTGCACCGCCGCTGCGGTGTTGCCATTCGTGATTTATCTCTCGACGCTCGGCAATGATGCTGTGATGTATGGCCTCGGTGCGCTGATGGTCGGATTGTTGATTCTGATGATTGTCGTGACCGGATTCGTCGGCCTCGGCCGTCAGGTCGCGATCAACTTCCTGCGCCGGGCGACGGGCACGATCAAATTGGTTGGTGCTTGGATGATGATGTTCGCTGGCATCGGCTTGACAATCTACCTCACCAATCCCGAACTGACCACCCTGATTCTCTGAATTTAATCGAACCCCACCATGGTCCAAATTGATATACTGCGGCCGGAGGCCATGTTTTGATGCTCGACCTCATCGTGGTGCTCGGTATTTTGATTGCCGCCTACATGGCGTGGAATATCGGTGCCAATGACGTCGCCAATGCGATGGGTACCAGCGTTGGTTCTGGCGCCCTCACGCTTCGTCGTGCCATCATCGTCGCCGCGGTCTTCGAATTCCTTGGCGCCGTGCTCTTCGGCAGCCACGTGACAGACACGATTCGCAAGGGTGTTCTCACATTCGATGAAGCTGAGATGGAGTTGTACTCTGAGCGGTTGATGTATGGCTTCATGGCCGCGCTACTGGCCGCTGCGATCTGGCTGACGGTGGCGACCAAGTGGGGCATGCCAGTCTCGACCACTCACTCAATCGTCGGCGGTGTCATCGGCATGGGACTCTACATTCACCCCGCTGCGGTCAATTGGGGCAAGGTTCTGGAGATCGTCCTCTCCTGGATCGCTTCTCCGTTGCTCGGTGGCATCCTCGCGTTCGTCTCCTTCTGGGTCATCAAGAAGGTCATCATGGAACACGACGACCCGCTTGAACGAACCCGTCGAATGGCCCCCCTTCTCGCCCTGCCCACGTTCTTCGTGCTGGGCTTGGCACTCCAGTTCAAGGCGCTCAAAGGCTTCTACAAAAATATCGGCAAAGAGCATTGGCTCCCCGCGAAAAATGGCACGACATTCAACCCGCTCGCAGAGGGTGCTTGGATTCCGCTGAATGCGCTTATCGTCTCGCTGGCCATCGGTGTGGCTGCAAGCTTGGTGATGTATCTCATCCTGCGCCGCTTCGAATTCAAGGAAGAGGGCTATGCGGGCGTCGAACGGGTCTTCATCTGGTTGCAGATTATCACCGCCTGCTACGTCGCCTTCGCCCACGGTGCGAACGATGTGGCCAATGCGATCGGACCGATGGCGGCCATCTATCAGATTGCGACAGATGGGGTGTTGGTCGCTGAAGCCTCCGTGCCACTCTGGCTACTGCTTCTCGGTGGTGCGGGCATCACCGTCGGTGTGGCGACCTGGGGCTACAAGGTGATGGACACCATTGGCAAGAAGATCACACACATCACGCCTTCGCGCGGCTTCGCCGCGGAATTCGGTGCAGCGACCACGGTGCTCATCTTCTCGATGCCCTTCTTGGCTGTCCCCATCTCGACCACACACACCCTCGTCGGGGCCGTCGTCGGTGTCGGCCTGGCCGGTGGTGCGAGCGCAGTCGACTTCCGCGTCTTCGCCAAGATTGCCGCATCCTGGGTGGCAAGCCTCCCCATCGCCGGTGTACTCTCGGTCATCTTCTTCATTCTCTTCGCGCTCAATCCGAACAACGTCCTCGTCGTCTCCGTCGCCTCGGTGGGCGCTGTCATTTACATCGTCACGCGTGAGGATCCTGCGGTCGAGGAGGCCGAGGTACCGATTGTCGTCTCCGAGATGCCGATGGGTGAGCCCGTGCCCGGCGCGGCCCGCTCGGTCTTCGCCGTCTTCCACGACCACGCCCTCGCCGTCGAAGAGACCGTCGAGCACATGCTGACCGCGGTCAACGCTGCGGTCGCGGGCGAGGACCCGAGCGAGGCCATCAAGGCCACACAGGAGGCAGAACTCTCGGCCGACGTCATCAAGTCCGACATCCGCGACATGCTCGGCACCGGTGTGCGCCTCGCGGTCAACAAGGAGGTATTCCTCCACATGTTGGCTCGACAGGATCGCATCGCCGACTATGCACAGAACGTCGCCGAGCAGCTCTCCTTCCGACCGCTGTACGAGGACGAAGAAGCGCGCGCGCTTCTGCTGACCATGGCCGAGGCTGTCTCGGCCACCGTCGCGAAGTATGAGGACACGGTCGAATTCCTGCACAACTTCGCCCGTTCCGGCTTCGCCAAGCGTGAGGGCATGGCCTTGCGCACACTGATTCGCGAGGTCAACAAACTCGAGCACTTGGCCGACGAGGCCGAGGTCAGCGCCGCATCCCATGTTTTCAGCGCCGGCGACGACGAACCGCTCGCTGCGATGCACATGTATCGGGTGCTACAGCGCCTCGATGACGTTGCCAACGCTTGTGAGAAGGCCGCGAATGCCTTCCTACCGCTCGTTCTGGGATGAGTTCCATCGGGTCAGGGCGATGAGAATCGCCAACCAGACCAACCCCTGCATCAGCCCGGATAGGCCGGGCATCTCCATCGAGTGCAATGGCGCGACCTCTCCGGAAGCTCGGGGCGGTGGTCCCTGTCCAGCGCCGCCTTTCGGCCCCCCTGTCGCATCTCCATGGTAGCACATCTGGAAGTAGGGGAATCCAATCATCGGGACGGTATTTCCGTCGGTGTCAACATGGGTGTCAGGCGAGGCGGACAGCGGTGTGCTGACGTAGTGATAGATGCCTTCAGGATATTCGGGTGTGGGGCTGAAGATGCCATTGCATTCGTCCAATCGGCTCATGCCATCGATGTATTCCCAATCATCCGTGCCGTCGTAACCGTCGCGCCCACTCTCGGTGAGTTGGTAGGAGGACTCCATCGGGATGACCACCCTGGCGGTGTTCCAACCGTACATGCCGTAGATGGGGTAGCCGTCAAACGACCAACCGATGATGCCCGAGTGGACGGTGGAATCGATTTTTGTCCAGTCGTAATCGGTCATGTCCTCGCCGTCGCCCGGCGTCCACAGGATGCAGTTCGCGTCCCAGTGGTAATGGTAGGTCGCCCCCGCGGAATGACCACCGCAGATGCCCAGTTCAATCGCTTGTCGATCCTCATCGTAGTAGTGGTGGTGCAGGGCGACCGCGTCGCCACCTGGCCCATCCTCGGGGCCGAAGATCGGCACACCATTCACAGCGACAGCGACCGCACCACGCTCGGGTACGGTCTCATGGCTGCCATCGGTATCCTCGGTCGTCACCATGGGGAAGGTCCAGTCATAATCGACCTCATCCGTACAGCATCCCCGCGTCGAGGTGAAGTCGTGATTGGGAATCCCATTCGACCAGACCTCCATGTCCTCGCCATTCAGTCGAACGGTCGTCACACAGGTGAAGGGGTCATTCGAGTTGGCCTGGTAGCCGTATTGGTCATTGAGATCGTAGATCGGACCGACACCGCTGCCTTGGCAGACCCACGAATCGAAGGGGTCGTAGGGGTCGGCGGTGTGGATTTCGCATCCGTTGGCATCGACCTCTGCCCCTGCCGGTGTGTCCGGGCATGTATCATCGGCATCTGCGACCCCATCATTGTCGCTGTCGATCAATGAATCGCAACCGTCGACGATGCCATCTGCATCGACGTCGACATTGTCATTGTGACCCTCGCAACGATCCTCGGCATCGGAGACGCCATCCCCATCGGCATCACGCTGTGAATCCGAGCATCCGTCTGGATGGACCGGCTCGCCCTCGGGCGTGTCGTCGCAATCGTCCTCATCATCTGATAATCCATCACGATCCGCATCCGGCACCTCAGGGTCTTCAGGGTACAACTCGGGGATTGCATAGGTGACCACCGTGCGAGTCATCGTGAAGAGACCACAATCTGCAACCACCTCACCGGCGCGATTCGTGGCGTTATAATCGAGTGGAATCGAGAATTGGGAATTCGTCACCTCCCCGTCCAGGTCAGACTGTCCCTGTGGCGTATAGACCACAGTACAGGTCGAGGGATAGGTGTGTTCTATGCCGCCGAGAATATTCGCCCAGACGCTGTTGTCCACCGGCTCGACAAAGGTCATGGTGAGCGCTGGCGCGGGTTCGTTTGGCAATGGCATCACGGCCGAGGCATAGGCGGAATCCGAGATGGCGCCCTCGGCATCCGTCGCGCTAGCGATGAGCACCCATTCTCCGGGCTGACCGATGGGCAGCACCCCGGACCACTTGCCATCCGAGGCCGCATGGAAGGTGAAGGGTCCTTGCCGATTCGTCTCATCGATCGGGTCGACCATCTCGACGTGGATGGCCACATTCGATGCATCCTCATCCGCCACCAATCCATGGACTGTGAACGCGGTGACGCCGTAGCCGTGGACCGCATCATCGATCGACAACAATGGCGCATCGTTGGTGTCTGTCGGCTCCTCAGAATCGTCCCCATCTCCTGCCGCCGCCGGCGCATCATTGGCCGCCATACCACCGAGAAATCCGAGCCCGCCACCGACGACCAACATGCCGACCAGAAGCGCCGCACTCCATCCAAACCTGTCATCCATGCACGGCGCTAGGTCCCTATGGGACCTATAACGCCTCACATTGACAGTGCGGGTCGCATCTGGTATTGCCAGATCACAGCGAGCAGCGCCAGCCCACTGATGAGGTCCCAGACGAAGTGCTGCTTGGTCGTGAGGATGGAGATGCTCATCGCCACGAAAACGATGCCGATGGCCCATTGCTTCCACACCGTTCCGCGCCACCAGCGAATGGCGAACATCGTGATCAATCCGGCCTGACTGACGTGCAGGCTCGGCCAGGCATTGTAGGGGCTGTCGACGAACCATTGGAACTCGAATCCGGCGACGAAAAGCGGGTGGGCATCACCGATTCCCGCGACCGCTTGGGAGCGGATGTGAACCTCGGCGGGAGAGATGATGAAAATCAGATTCGAGACCGCCGACAGCACGATCAGACCTTGCCCCATCAACATGGCTTCACGACGCGCTTCTGACGTATTCGGCATCGAGAATAGCGGCAGCGGATAGAACAGGAAAAACAGCGAAAGGTAGAGCACGATCGTCCAGGCGAGGAATGGAATCCCGAGGTCGAGGGAGGTGGTCGGATCCCAGACTGTCGTGCCGCGCCACGCCATCGCCTGATTGGTGATTCCATACAGCGGACCGATGGTGACGAGGAGCAGGCCGGCCAACCCATAGAGGAAGCCGAGCCGCGTCTCATTGTCACGAATCGGACGCCAAATTGGCCAGAGTTCGAGGAACCTCTCGCGCACGAGAAAACCTCACTTCAGGCTGCGCGTGAAGGACTGAATTCCGGTGATGTGGCGGGCGATAATCAGGTTGTGAATGTCGTGGGTGCCCTCGTAGGTCTTGACCGATTCGAGGTTGTTCATGTGGCGCATGATGGGGTATTCGCTGGTGACGCCGTTGGCGCCGTGGATGTCGCGCGCAACGCGCGCGATGTCCAATGCGATGTCGACATTGTTCATCTTCGCCAAGCTGACATATTCGGGAATCCACGCATCTGCATCGACCTTCTGACCCAAATGGTAGGCGAGCAGTTGTCCCTTGGTGATCTCGCGCAACATCGTTGCCAACTTCATCTGAATCAATTGGTAGGAGGCGATCGGGTGATCGAACTGAATGCGGGCCAGACTGTATTGACGGGCCGCGTCAAAACAGGCCTGCGCTGAACCGATGCTGCCCCAGGCGATGCCAAACCGCGCCCGGTTCAGGCATGAGAATGGACCGGACAGGCCCTTCGCATCCGGCAGCAGCCTATCCTTGGGAATCTTGCAGTCTTGGAAGACCAACTCACTGGTCACGCTGGCGCGAAGCGAGTGCTTGCCCTTCTGTTCAGGAGCGGTAAAGCCCTCATCACCCATCTCGACAATGAAGCCGCGAATCTCGCCATCCAACTTTGCCCAGACGATGGCCAAGTCACAGATGGTGCCGTTGGTGATCCACATTTTCGCCCCGTTCAAGAGGTAGTGGTCGCCCTTGTCCTCGGCCTTGGTGATCATGCCGCCGGGGTTGGAACCGTAATCGGGCTCGGTCAGGCCGAAGCAACCGATCAGCTCGCCTGTTGCCATGCCGGGGAGATACTTCTGCTTCTGTTCTTCGGTACCGAACTTGTGAATCGGGTGCATCGAGAGTGAGCCCTGGACGCTGGCGAAGGAACGGAGTCCAGAATCGCCGCGCTCCAATTCACGGCAGACCACACCGTAGGCGGTGTAGGACATGCCGGCACAGCCGTACTCCTCGGGAATCACCATGCCCAAGATGCCCATATCGCCCATGTCGGCGATCCATTCGCGGGGGAATGTGCCGTCGAGATAATGCTGCTCAATGTTCGGGATGACCTTCTCATCGACCCAATCGCGGACCATGTCGCGCACCATGCGCTCCTCGTCGGTCAGCAGGTCGTCGACGTCGAAGAAGTCGAGCGCCTCGTAGGTCATGGTCATCGCGCCGCGTGGGCCCCTTTGAGGTTTGCCGAAGCACCCCATCGGGCTGCGGCGGTGGATGATTTCCGTCCAGAGGGAGGTGGTTTTGATTCAGTGAAAGTGAAGGTCGTTCACTTCTTCTTGCCCTTGCGGGCGGATTTCTTCGCCAGAATCTCGGCCTCGGTGGCCGCCGTGGCTGCCGCCTCTCGCTTGGCGGTGCGACGCGCGTGATACTTCTTCTGCAGCGTTTCGCTATTCATGAAGATCAGACCGAGGACGACGCCGGGCACGGCGACGATGACCAAGGCCCCGATGACCCAGGAGACGGCGCTATCCGTCCAGACATTCTTCTCCTCGACCGGATGGAATCCGATGATGCCGCCAAAGGAGGTGACGATGAATCCGATGTCGGGATTGTCGACCGTGCCCCAGGTCCCGATGAGACGCTCACCCGCGAGCGAGGAACTCTCCTTCCGTACCGAATCGTGATCGACCCATTCATACCCCTCGGCATTGGTGACATCCCACGCCATGACGTGGAAGGGGGCGAGGGTGACGAGCGCTTCTCCGGCGCCGCGCGTGTGTACGGTGGTGAACTGACCGCTCAGGCCGTTGATGATTTGAGTCATGATGGTGGAGGTGGGCGGTGTGTCCTGCTCGATGCCGATGCGTCCAATCTTGCGCCCATCGCCGATGGCGATGCAGCGATTCCAGTTGGGTTCTGCGCAGTTGACCCCGCGCCAGACACCGTCCGTGCCACCGATCCAATGGAGGGTGTGTTCGGTGCGTGAATCGAGGACGGCGATGCCGTCGGATAGAGTCGAGACGACGCATAGATTCACCTCGGCATGACAGGCGATTCCCGTGACCTGGCTGTCACCGGTATCGTTGAGAAGATCGAAGACGCCGATGCCGCCTTCACCTTCGTGATAGGCCCAGATCCAGCCGTCTTCGCCACCGACGTAGGCATAGGTGCCCACGGCATTCCAGGCCACAGCCGCAAGGTCCACACCGGCCATCACGCCGCTGCCCGACACCGTCGTGACAGAGTGGTCCTCACCCGCATAGCGTAGGAGGGTGCCCGCATCGCCCGCCAGCAGTGCGGTATTGCCCCGCGGGTGCCAATCGATGGCCCGCAGTGTATTGGTATTCGGTGTGCCCAATTCGACTTGGATCGTTGGATCATCTCCATCGAGCAATCGGGCATATCCATCCGCGCCGGCGACGAGCACGACTTGGTTGGTTGAACCGCCGGCTGCGACGGCTTCGAGCCCGAGGTCTCGCTCTTCGAGCCAGAATGGGTTTTCGATGGTCACGGCACTGGCCGCGGAGACCGTCGTGCCGAGAATCGGCAGGAGGAGGAGCGCCATGAGTACGCAAGCGGTACGTGCTCGAGTGGCCATCGGGCCGGCGACCTCGCTTGCCGCTATCACCCTTCGCAACGATGCCGCCCGGCCGCGACCCTTAACGACAGGTTGCCGCTCGGAGGGTGTATGGAGACATTCGAAGTCAAGCGCGGACTCATCAAGACCATGGCATCAGATGGAGGCCTTGCGGGCCTTGCATCGACTCATTTCGAGAACGTGAACGGGACCGGGGATACCTTCTCTGGCAGCCACGGCATCATGTCCTCCATCAAGGCTGAATACAACAGCCTCGGCAAACTCGTCGTCGATGTCGTCAACGAGCGACCCGACTTTGACGATGACGACGCGATGACTGTCGCGATGGACACACGGCGCCGCTGGTCTACTTTCCTCGACGAGGCGACCGGCTATACCTCAAAGCAGCGCGGCGACAAGGCGAAGGAATGGGCCAAGAAGGGCACCAAGGCCAAGTCTGGCATCAGCCAAGCCCGCCATTTCATGGAGATGGCCGCCAATATCAGCGATGAGACCCGCGCCGAAGCGGAGACATTCATCACCACGATCGAAGCCCTGCTCGAAGCCGGTGACAACACCAAGGCCGAAAGCACGGCAAAGAAGCTCGGAAAACTCCTGGAGTCATGAGCGAGATGTCCCCCGAAGAGCGACTCGAACGAATCGTCGGTGCCGCGGCTGAGGTCGTCGGTGTCGATCATCTCGAGTCCCGCATCGCCGACGGGGGCACCATTCGCGCCTACGTCGGATTCGAACCCAGCGGCAAAGCCCACATCGGGTGGAAGGTCCTCGCGACCAACCTCAAACGGATGCTCGAAGCGGATGTCAACGTCCTCGTTTTCATGGCCGATTGGCACGCCTGGGTCAACGACAAATTCGACGGCGACATGGACAAGATCCAGACCACAGCCAAGTACATGGAAGAGGTATTCCGCAGCCTGCTCGACCATCCCGAAGAGGGCGATGGCCCCGGCCAACTGCGCTTCGGTTATGCCTCCCAAATCATGGACAGCGGGGACTACTGGGCGCGTGTGCTTCGCTGCTCGAAAAACATGAGCCTTGCGCGCGTGCGTCGCACCTTCTCCATCATGGGGCGCGACGAGGATTCTAGCGATGGCGACCTGTCGAAATTCTTCTACCCCGCCATGCAGGCGGCTGACATCTTCGAGATGGACATCGACATCGCCATCGGCGGCATGGACCAGCGCAAGGCCCACATGTACATGCGAGACGTTGCCGACCACTGGAATTGGACCAAGGCGACCTGCGTCCACACCACCATCATCTCGGGCCTGCGGTCCGCAGGCGCACGAATGGACTCCTTCGACCACAAGATGAGCAAGTCTGACCCCGCCGGGGCCATCCTGCTCCACGACGATCCCAAGCGCCTGCGCAAGAAGATGCGAAAGGCCTACCTCGACATCGAAAAGGACGACAGCCCAATCTACGAATTGCTCGAGCACATCATCCTCCCCGAGCAGGGAAGCATCACCGTCACACCCAATCCAGAGTATGGAGAACCGAGTACGTACTCGACGCTGAATGACTTCATCGCCGCTGTCAAAGACGGCAGCGTGCATCCGCTCGATGCCAAATTCGCCGTCGCCGATGCACTGAGCGCGGGGCTCGAATCGATGCGCGCACATTTCGAGGCGAATCCCGACCTGCTGGAAGCCGTCACAGCATTCACAGGCCCATGAGATCAAGCGCCGAGGCGCGGCGTAACCAACTGATTATTGTTGGTAATAATAATCCAGCCAACGTCCACCCGTCTCAATGGCTGCCGGAATTGCAAATCTAAAACGTCGAACTGCTCGCACGAATCGCCCACGGCTTGATACCGACCGGGCCCCGATGTTGCATTGATGAAGACCACACCCCACTCTCGTGCCGGGGCATCATTCAAAGGGGAAGTGGAGACGCCCGCGGTCTACACTGGAGGTGAATCCCATGGCTGACGTCGGTATCGATGACATCGCGATTCACTTTCCCAAGTTGTATCTCGACATGAAGGACTTCGCAGCGATGCGTGGTGCGGACTATGGAAAATTGAACAAAGGTCTGGGGCTTTCCGCCATGGCCATTCCAGACGTCCACGAGGACACGGCAACGATGGGTGCCAACGCCGTCACCCGCCTCATCGATCGCAACGGCATCGACCCGACGACGATCGGTCGAATGTACTTGGGCACGGAGAGCGCACTCGACGGGTCCAAGCCGACAGCGACCTACATCCTCGACATGCTCACCCAGCGCTATTCGTCACGCTTCGGTGATGACTGCTTCCGCAATTGCGACGTCGTCGACATGACCTTCGCCTGCATCGGCGCGGTCGATGCGCTGCACAACACCCTCGATTGGGTGGCGCGTGGTGGAGAGAAGGAGGGCCGCCTCGGCATCGTCGTCTTCTCTGACAATGCCAAGTATGACCTTGAGTCGGCTGGCGAATACACTCAGGGCGCCGGTGGTGGTGCGCTTCTCGTGCGCCACGAGCCGCGCTTGCTGGCCATTCCCGACCGCTGGGGCGTCTCGACCTCGCCGGTGCACGATTTCTTCAAGCCGCGCCGCGAGGTCAGTCTCAAGTCAGTCATCTCTCACGTCGTGCAGTTGGCCCGTGAATCCGGTGCCAACCTCAAGGAAGGACTGGTCGATCGCATGGTGCGACACCTGCCCGAATCCACGGTGCGCCGCCTCGGCATCTTCAGCCATGGCGAGGAGAAGGTCAGCGTCCACCGCGACGAGCCCATCTTCGATGGGCAGTACTCCAACCAGTGCTATCAGGACGCGGTGCGAGAAGCCTTCCGCGACTTCCGCGAGAAGGCGATTGGCGACGGCCGCTGGGACCCCAGCGGCGAGGCGGTTCTGACCGAGGAATGGGTGCGCATCATCATGCATCTCCCGTATGCCTTCCAGGCCAAGCGCATGTTCCCGGCCGTGTTCGCGCACGAACGCAAGGGCACGGCGAATTGGGCGGATGTCGAGGCCGACCTTGGCCCCCAGCCCGAATTCAAGGATTTCGACGACACGCCCGAGGGCATCGCCGAGCACGGACGCGCCCTCGACGGCTACCGCCGTAACATTTCCAAGACCACAGCCTACCAGGAATTCCATGCCGAACGCATCGAGAAGGGCCAGCGCGCGTCGAGTCTGATCGGCAACCAGTACACCGGTTCCATCTTCCTCGCCCTGATGTCGACCTTCGAATCCGATTACGAAGCCGACGCCCCCATCGATGCAGGAAACTTCGGCCTGTGCGGCTATGGATCTGGTGCCAAGGCCAAGGTCTTCGAAGGCGTGGTCAGCCCGCGCTGGCGCGAGGTCGTCGCCGGGTGGAATCTCTTCGAGCGCATGGCCGGCCGCATCGCCATCGACCATATCACCTACGAAGCCCTCCACAAGGGCATCCACGACGGCAGTGTCCTGACCCCGCGCGGTGAGTTCGCGCTCGTCGACATCGTCGACGAGGAAGGCGTCCGATTGGGCGCCCGCGAGTATGCCTGGGTCGAGTGAATCGGGTGTGTCACATCACACTCGGTGTGGCTTGAGAATCGGTGCGAATCGTTCATAGAGGGACTTCAGGTCGCGCATCACCGTAGGTGATGAAGACATGGCTGATATTGCAGTGCTCCTGAAGCAGGTCCCCGACACGAATGCAAAAATCGTCATCTCCGGCGGTCGCGTCGATGAGGGCGCGGTCAACAAGTGGTCGATGAGCCCCTATGACGAATATGCACTCGAGAGCGCGCTGGCCCAAGGCGGCTCGATCACAGCGATCACCTGCGGCCCCGCCCGCGCCAAGAAGCTGCTCACCGACGCCGCGGCGGTCGGCGCGACCGAACTCATGCACATCGTCGTCGAAGATTTGACGACGTTGGATTCCAATCAAGTATCATCGATTCTTTCTGCTGCTGTACAGCGTACAGGCGCAACCGTGGTGTTCTGCGGCAAGCAGGCCGCCGATACCAATGCCGGCAGCACCGGACCGGGCGTTGCCCGAAAGATGGGCGCGGCCTGTGTCACGCTGGTCAGCGAACTGTCTGGAGATGCCTCCGGCTTCTCCGCCCTGCGCCCGAGCAGTGAGGGCATGGAGCGCGTCAGCATCGCCGCCCCCTGCGTCATCGCCTTCGACAAGATGGCCACCGAATTGCGTCGCCCCAATGTCAAGGGCATCATGATGGCCAAGAAGAAGGCCGTCGAGACCCTTTCACCCGCCGACCTCGGCGTCGATCTCGGCGCTGCGGATGTCACCCTCCAGGCCCAGAACCCGCCGGCCGAGAAGCCGGCCGGACAGAAGTTCGAGGGCGCGGAGAGCGTCGCCACAGTGGTCAGCAAACTGCGCGACGAGGCAAAGGTACTCTGAGGAGGAATGAATCATGACGACAATCATCGCAGAAACATCTGGCAACAGCCTCCATCCCGTCACCGCTCAACTCGTCACCGCCGCCGGCGGCGACGCCACCATCATCTGTCCCGGTGGGACGGGTGCGGACGAAGCCGCCGCGCTCAGCGGCGTTGCAAAGGTCATCTCGGTCGAGGGCGACTGCTTCGCCACCTTCGATGGCGGAGCGTGGGGCTCCGCAATCTCTTCACTCTGTGAAGGGCGAGTGATTGCGGCTGCGACTGCAAATGGCAGAGAACTGGCAGCGAGCATCGCTGCTCTGAAAGGATGCGCCGTCGTTCAAGACGTCACGGGCATCGATGGAGATTCCATCACCCGACCTATCTACTCGGGGAAGGCGAACGAGACGCTCACCGTCTCCGCCGACACCATCCTGACCGTGCGCCCGAACACCTTCCCCGGCGCCGACGGCGGCGGCAGTGCGCCGGTCAACACCGTCAACCAGAGCGCCGATGTCGCTGTGGCTGTGCAGGAAGCGATCGCCAAGGCCAGCGAACGACTCGACGTGTCCGATGCCGACGTCATCATCTCCGGCGGTCGCGGCATGGGCAGCATTGACAATTTCAGCCATCTCGAAGCGATCGCCGACACCCTCGGCGCCGCGGTCGGCGCTTCGCGCGCAGTCGTCGATGAGTGGGGCATGTCCCACAGCATGCAGGTCGGACAGACCGGCAAGACGGTCAATCCCAGCCTCTACATCGCGGTCGGCATCAGTGGCGCCATCCAGCACTTGGCTGGCATGCGTTCCTCGAAGTACATCGTCGCCATCAACAAGGATCCCGATGCGCCGATCTTCGGCGTCGCCGACTATGGCATCGTCGCCACCTGGGAAGAGGCACTTCCCGCGCTCGCCGAAGCCCTCGGCAACCTCTGAGGCTCAACCATGGACAAAGGCTCACTCATCGCGGGTGCGGTCGTCGGTCTATTGCTCGGTATCGGCCTTGCTGGCACCTATTTTGCCGACCCGCCCTCGACCTTCGCAGATGCGGATGGTGACGGCATCGCCGATGATTTTGATCTGCGTCCAGACGGCGATGCCCACATCCAGTTCGTGCTCGCCCAATTCGTCCACGCCTCAAGTAATCAGAGTAGAAACGTCACGCTGATCATCGGCTACAATGACGACGGCGACGCCACGGGCAGTCTTTCGGGCCAAGTGTGCATTCTCAATCTCACCTTGGCTGCGAACACGACCATCTCCCACCCCGCTGGTCGATGCGTCTTCCAGGTCGACGATTACGCCCTGCGCTCGGTCTCCTTCGAATATCGCCTGAACGAGTCGATTGATCATGGCCACATCATCATCGACACGCCATGGGACCTCTACCCCATCCCCGACGACGTCAACCCGTGGGGCGTCAACATCACCGTCGACCCGCAGGAATTGGCGGGCGGGTCGACCATCGATCTCAATGGTCTGTCCGACGGCGACAATTGGGAGCACAATGCCCGCGTCGAATTCGTCACCTCCGCCTTCAAACCTTGAGGAATTCATCATGTCCTCTCCGCTGGTTACCGAGCCGACTGCAGCGCATGATGCCTCCATCATCTGGATGCATGGACTCGGCGCCAGCGCGAACGACTTCGCCGACATGCCAGGCATCATCCCACGCCCCGGCACGCGCTGGATCTTCCCCAACGCGCCGGTCCGCCCCGTGACGCTCAACAACGGCATGCGCATGCGCTCCTGGTTCGACATCCGCTACATGGGTGGGGGCGAAGAGAGCGGCGAACGAGAGAGCCCGGAAGAAGCCGCGGATTCACATCGCATCATCACCGAACTCATCGAGGCTGAACACGCCAACGGCATTCCCTACAATCGAATCGTCCTCGTCGGGTTCAGCCAGGGCGGCGCCATGTCGCTCTACACCGGCACACGAACAACAGAGACCCTCGCCGGCATGGTCTGCCTGTCCGGTTATCTGTTGTTCAATGAAGTCCAGTTGGAGGCAGCCCACCCCCACAATCGCCAGACCCCTGTCCTCATCTGCCACGGCACCCAAGATGATGTCGTCCCCTATCGCAGTGGATTCCTCTCAGCCGGCTTCATGAAGACGCACGGCTGGCCGGTCGCCTTCGAGGAATATCCGATGCAGCACGAGGTCTCCATGCCCGAGATCCGCCGCATCGGCGAATTCTTCGCCGAGGTTCTCGATCAGAATTGATCGGGCGGCGGCACCTGGCCGATCACATACACCTGCGGAACGACCTTTTCGCTCGGCAGCGCATCGGTGATGATTCTGCGCGCGCGCTTCTGCTTCTTCGCCACGAACCACTGTCCACGAGAGGGCGTTGTGAGCGGTGTCTGCGGATTGCCGAAATGAATCGAATCATCGATCACATCATTCGTGCCCCATGGATTGTGGCCCCAGTGCTTGTTGTTCTTGCGATACATCCGCAGGGCGAGGGCTGCGGACAGCATGCTGGCGGCTCCAGTCAGGCCAGCGAGAGCCAGTGTAATCAGTTCCATGATTTTTCGACAACGGTTTGCTATTAACCGCTTCGATTCACTTGTGCGCTCCCTGCATCATGGGGTCCCACATGCACGAGGGGGAATTCAGTCGGCGAGCAGGTCGTAGGTATCGTCGATCGCGGTTCCTTGGACTTGAACGGTGATGGTATCCGTACTGCTTTCTCGTGATGTGTCGGAGACGGAGAGGGTGAAGGTGTGATTGCCGACCGGCAATCGGACTCTGATCAAGGCTTCTTTGCCGATCTGCTTGGAGTGGCCATCTCGCCAGATCCATTGTTCGATGCTCTGACTGCCCGCACTGGTCGCGCTGCCATCGAGCAGCACGGTGGCCGTGCCATCCGATTTCGCTGCGACGACCTGATCGGTCCCCGCATCTGCGGTCGGCGGCACGTGGCTGATGAAGTCATCATCGGACAGCCCCGTCAGCAGGTCGGGGGTGTCATCCTGCACCATGGCGAGTTGTTCGATCTCATCGTCGAGCATATCGAACAGCGCCTCATCGACATCGTGACGCTCATGCATCAGGCCGCGCTCCTCCTCGGTCAGGAGTGATGCGATGGTCTCCTCATCGTCGGCATAGAGCGCCTCATCCGGTGCGGCCACAGGGGCCTCGGTGACGAATTCCTGCAGGTCCTCATCGATGTCGAAGTCTTCTGAGATCGCATAGGGTGTCGCTTCCGGGTCGAGCAGAAGCATCCGGTTCTCACGCGTGTAGTCGTTCTGATTGTCACCGGTCAAGAGGATTCGAGAACCGTCCTTGGTGGTGATGATGGACTGCACGAGGCCCGTGTGTTCGCATTGCCACAGTTGTTCGCCTTCAGCGGAGATGCGATGGAGATGGAACCAACTGGCGACCAACAGGTCCTGGCCGAGGTGTTGAATGTCCTGAATGGTGTACATCGACTTCCAGATTGACTCCATCCTCAAGTCAGAACTGATGGTCAATACATGACCATCGAATTGTCCGGCCAGCGCGCCTGTCCCATCTGGAATCAGAACGGTGGTTCGTGAATCGACCTCTTCGATGTGGATCATCGTACCGTTCCAGCGTTCTAGGGCGATCTGTGGCACTTCGGATGGGGTGATGCCGAGCACCTCTCGACACAGCAGGAGGCTGCCATCGTGCAGGAAGCACATGGCCGAGATGGTCTCGCCCATCTCGGATTCAGCCGCACGGCTATACTGCTGTTTTCCATCGGAGGAGAGAACGTGGACGTTGCCCTCATCATCGGCCACAGCGACCTTCGTGCCATCCTCTGAGACACAGAGTCGAATCAGTTCACCGGCGGTGAAGCGGCCGCGCGTGATGCCGTTCTCCGTCAATAGATGGAGATGGCGGCCGCCGTCGATCGACGCGATGAGGCCACCATCGGTTGAGAGCTGCAGATGGTCGCATCCGCCACCCAATGCATGCGTCCAGCGGTGCCCGCCGAGGCGCTCGTGGCCGTGCAGATCCAAAGCATGGGTGCCGACGACGATCACATCGCCTGCGGCGATGGCCAGATGTGAGACGGCATCATCGACATTGAACGGGGAGAGCGAGGTGATGCCGTCGGAAAGATCCGTGATGCGCACGACGCCATCCTCGCTTCCCCAGGCGAGCCACTTGCCATCCGGGGACAGTGCCGCAGCCGTCACGACCGCTTCACATTCGATCTCCGCGAGCGGATCGATGACCATCGCCATGGCCCTCTGTCCACCCTGCTCGGTCTTGAGAGTGCCGGAGCAAGGATTCAACCAAAGACGCGCGCACGGAGGTCATCGATTTCTGATTCGGACCAGCCCATGAGCGGTTCGAGGTTGGCGAGCGGGATTCGAATCTCTTCGTCTTCGGCGACGGTGGTTGGCGCCTCGGGCAGCGAATGTCCGACGATGCCCCACGGCATGGGGTCCTTGTCGCGCCCCGGTCCGGTGACCAATCCTGTTTCCGGGTCGGCCAACATAGGGTCCCACTCGGAGAGTGCATCCGTAGAGCCGCTGATGGCTTGAATCCTGCAACCTCGATGCATGATGAGCCATGCACTCAACACATCGAGTTCTGTTTCGAGGTGGGCTTGGACGAGTCCTTGGACCCCCGAGGGGAGTCCGCCCGGGCCGTGGAATCGCTCGCCGAGGAGTCGTGCCTTGTCGGAGAAAAGCGCGACTCTGAGGGCCCAATCCGGGTTCGAGAGGTTGACTTGGATCGGTTCTCTCTCGATGACAGCGGCGCCGGTGGCGCCGGCGAATGATTGGCTGGTCCATTCGCCCTTGTGTCCGTGGCGCTTGCATTGAACGGCGAATGAGGCTGGAATCTTCTCCAGTTCGCCGAGCGCGGCTTCGGCCACAGCAGCAGGATCGATTGGAAGATCGATGTAGGGGTCGACGGCGTGGATTCCGAATGTGTGCTTCAAGGCATCACAGATGGCGTCATCAGATTCCCCCGAGACAAACATCAGACCGCCATCGATGTGGGCTTTGACCTCGGCACCCCTGAGGCGACATTGCACGACCAGGGTCTGCCGGAGGATGCGTGTGAAATGCTTGCGCACGGGCTTTGATTTCAGCCATGCCTCGCCCATGCGGACGATCCATTGTCCCATAGGGGCACCTCAGGGTTCGTTGTGGATCTCAAGGATCTCGTCGTTCTTCATCTGCTTTTTTTTTGCAGAGTCGTTTCGCGCTTGTTCGAGTGCCTTCAGGTATTCATCGTCGATGTCACCGGTGACGTATTCGCCGTTGAAGCAGGAGGTGTCGAAATCCGTGACCCCGCAGGTACCGCCTTGGCAGGCATCGATGAGGTCGTCGAGTTTCTGATACATCAGCCAGTCCGCACAGATCTCATCGGCGACCTCGGACTCGGTCTTGTCGTGGGCGATGTATTCCGATTTGGCCGGCATGTCGATGCCGTAGACATTGGGATGGATGACGGGCGGAGCGGCGCTGGCGAAGAACACCTTCGTGGCGCCGGCGTCGCGCGCCATCTGGACGATTTTGGCGCTGGTGTTGCCGCGCACGATGCTATCGTCGACCAAGAGGACGTTCTTGTCCACGAACTCGTAGGGGATCGGGTTGAGTTTCTTGCGCACGCTATCCTTGCGCTCCTGTTGGCCGGGCATGATGAAGGTGCGACCGACGTAACGATTCTTGACGAATCCTTCGCGGAAGGGCACGTTGAGATCCTTTGACAATTCCATCGCCGCGATGCGGCCGGAGTCGGGGACGGGAATGACCACATCGATGCGGTCCCCGGGATGTTCGATGGGGATGCGCGCGGCGAGTTTGCGTCCCATCTTGAGCCGCGCGCGGTGGACGGAGATGCCGTCGATGACCGAATCGGGGCGCGCGAAGTAGACGTGCTCGAAGATGCAGGGCGTATAGGTGGCGTCGGGGGCGCACTGCTCTTCGTAGAGTTGGCCACCGGCCGTGATGAAGACCGCCTCGCCGGGCGCAATATCCTTGATCACCTCGCAGCCGAGTGCGATGAGGGCGACCGACTCGGAGGCCAGCACCCACTCATCCTCGCCATCGGGCCCGTCGCGGCGCCCGAGGATGAGCGGACGGATGCCCCATGGGTCGCGGAAGCCGAGCACGCCATAGCCGGTGATCATCGAGATGATGGCATATCCGCCGACACAGCGCTCGTGCACGCGTGAGACAGCGTGAAAGACATCTTTGACATCGAGGTAGAGCTTGTCCTCGATACTCATCTTGCCGCGCTTCTGCAATTCGTGGGCGAAGATGTTCATCAAGACCTCGGAATCGCTGCTCGTGTTGACGTGACGCAGATCCTCGACATACAATTGATGGGCGAGTTCTGCCGCATTCGTCAGATTGCCGTTGTGGGCCAGTGAAATGCCGTAGGGGGAGTTGGTGTAGAAGGGCTGGGCCTCTGCACAGGAGGAGCCGCCGGCGGTGGGGTAGCGCACGTGGCCGACGCCCATGTGGCCGCCGAGGCGGTCCATGTGGTGCTGCTGGAAGACATCGCGCACGAGGCCGTTCGACTTTCGCTGGTAGAGTTGTTCGCCATCACAGGTGACGATTCCCGCCGCATCCTGGCCACGGTGTTGCAGTACGGTCAGTCCGTCATAGATGGTCGGTGCGACAGGTTGACCCATCGTTGCGACAACGCCGATGATGCCACACATGGATGGGGACCCGACCTCTCGTTCGTTCGGGGGTCTTAGAGGTTGACGGCCGGTTTCAATGGCCGTCAATGCCCACCTCACTTCTTCTGGTACATCTTGCGGTTGCGCTTGTTCCAGCGAAAGCCGCGCATGCGAGCTGTGACGTTGAATCCGCAGGAGGCGCAAGCGCGCTTCTGCTTGTGGTAGCTGTGGCGACCGCAGCGGCGGCAGCGCATGTGGGAGGGCTTCTGGCGCTTGCCCATGGATGGTGTACCCTTGCTCATTTCCTCACCTCAGCGGCCCGGCGACCGACCCTCCGTATATCAGGGTTACCTCACGCCCTACGGGCGGAGGGAATCAGTCCTCGATGTCCATCGAAACGTCGCCACCCGTGGATTGCAGGTCGTGAAGGGGGTCTGGGACGTGTTCTCGGCCGGTCACAAGCGCCAGTAACAAGCCGAAGATGAGGCCGGTCGCGGCCAACGCCGCGGACAGGCCGGCGAGCAACATGCCCGCTCCCGGGCGCAGCGCATCGATCGAATCTCCCATCTCATTGGCGGCGTAGGAGAGGCCGAGCCCGGCGAATAATGCGAGGCCGAAGACCTGTTCTCGCCAGCGCGCGTGGCGGTGGACCGCGCCGAGTGTCACCAGCAGGAGTGCGAGGCTTGCGAGGCCAAAGGCGAGGGCGGCCCCGAGCAGCATATTCTCGAAGGCGGCCGGCACATCGGTGCCGCCAGACAATTGCCAGACGAGCAGGTCCATGCCGGCAAGGATCAGCAGCAGGAGCAGGCCGATGAGGCGCCACCACGGTCCCTTGTCTTCCGCCGCCATTCACTCCTCACCTCCAATGCCGAGATGTTCGCGCAGGACGGCGTCGACCACGGCCTTCTCCGCCTCGGTCAGCGGCGCGACCACATCGGGGTCGGGCGCCCGCTTCTCGGCGATATAGACCAAGCCAATGAATGCTATCGCTGCGAGAATGAGACCGATGATCCCACCGAATATGAAGGTGATTTCATTCCAGTAGATATCGTGCCAACCCGAGGCCAGCAGATCGGCTGAGCCGTCCTCCACCAATTGGAGAAACATCAGGCTGCCCGCGAGGGCCAGGCCGGCGAGAACGAGCGCTTCCTTGTGCCGCTGCTCCCCCATCATGACGCAGAATGAACCGGCCATTGCCGAGATGAGGATGAGGGTACACAGGAACACCAGCACCCACGCGCCCCAGATTGTCTCACCGATGCCGTGTGCTGTGGCTGTGGGCGGTTCGGAGATCAGCATCCAACCGATCCAGAAGATGCCTCCGATGGCCATGATGAATCCAAACGGCCGCAAGCCGCGTGGCAAGGGGCCGACCGGCGACGGTCCCGCGAAGGTGGCGATCAATGTGCCCGCGGCCATCAGGGCGACCGGTCCCAACATGTGGAAGAGCACGGCGAGTAGTGCGGTTTCGGCCGCATCTCCACCGCGGGTTTTGGCCCCGTGGGCGACGATCAACACGGTGGCCACCAGGACGGTCGGCGCGAGGCAGCGGCGGCGGAAATCCTCCTTGTCGGTCAACCAGAAGCCAAAGGCCAGACAGAAGAGGCCGAGCGGGATCCAGAATCCCAAGGCGGGGTCTGCCGGGTTGAGCATCGCTTGAAGGGCAGGGCTCGGGTTCATCAAGGTTCACCGCGAGGCGTTGACGCAGTCGCCCGTTTTCAGGCCCCGCTCGCGCGCGACACACTCATATACGGGTCGATGGTCGCAGGCTCGCACCCATTCGGTGAGGAGGCTCAATTCATGGTCAAGATGCCCCGTCAAGTCAAGCGCTACAGCCCCAAGGCTGGACGCCATACCATGCACACCGTCGAGCGCGTCAAGAAGCGACGTCCCTCGGAGTTGAAGTGGGGTCAGCGCCGCTTCCGTCGTGTCACTGCGGGATACCGCGGTTTCCCCCGACCCAAGCCCAGCGGCGAGAAGCCGACCAAGCGGGTCAACATCCTCTATCGATGCACAGAGACCGGAAAGGCGCACACGCCTCCGTGCCAGCGTGCCAAGAAGTTCGAACTCGTCGACAAGTGATTCCCTGGTGAATGAAGATGTCAAGCAGCAAATTTCTCCGTGTCCACTGCCGCGACTGCGGCAATGAGCAGATCCTATTCGAGCGCGCGACCACCGTCATCAACTGCGGTGTATGCGGCGCGACCCTCGCCCGCCCCGCGGGCGGCAAGGCGCAGCTGACCGGCGCCACCGTCGCCGAGGTCCTCGAGTGAGGAGGACCTCGAACATGGCGAAGGATGGCGGCGACTGGCCCGATATGGGCGAATTTCTCGTCTGTACAATCAAGACCGTCAAGCAGAACGGCGTCTACGTCGATCTCGACGGCTATCCCGGCCGAGACGGCTTCATCTTCATCGGTGAGATCGCAAGTGGCTGGGTCAAAAACATCCGCGGCCACGTCCGCGAGGGCCAACGCGTCGTCGCCAAGGCCCTGAAGGTGCGCCGCGACAAGAAGAGCGTCGAACTGTCCATCAAGATGGTCAGCGAAGAGCGCCGTCGGGACACCCTCCAGCGCTGGAAGAACGAGAACCGCGCCGGCCAACTCCTGCGCATCGTCGGCGAGCGCTCCGGCTGGGATGAGGACAAGATCGCCGACATGAAGAGCGAACTCGTCGCCACCTACGGCACCCTCTACGCCGCCTTCGAAGAGACGGCGATCGACAACGATGCACTCGGCAACGAAGGCTTCGAAGGCGATTGGACCACCCTATTCATCGAGACGGCGATCGAGAACATCATTCCCGATTCCGTCGCCATCCACGCCATCGCCAACATCGAGGTACACGGCGCGGCTGGCATCGAAGCCATCCGCAACGCCCTGACGGCAATCGAAGCCTGTTCCTCCAAGAAGGAAGAGGTCGAGATCGCCACCTATTACGACGGTGCCCCCGAATACCGCATCGAATTGCGCGCCCCCGATTGGGAGATTGCAGAGCGACACTGGGAACAGGTTGAGGGTGCATTGGGAAACAATATCCCCGACGATGTCGGCACCGCCATCCTGAACCGGGAGTGAGGTTCAAGGGCTGTGCCCACCGGAGAGATTTTCATGGCCCGTTCCCGTCTCCAGAAGTGCACCGCTTGCGGCGCCTACGGCCTTGCAGAGACCTGCGGGGACTGCGGGTCACCAGCACAGGCTGCAGGCCCCATGCGATTCTCACCGGAAGACGTCCGCGCCGACCTGCGCCGCCGCCTCAAGGATGTTGAATCCAAGGCCTGGGCGGCCAATCTGCCTTCCCCCGACGATGTGGGGGAAGAAGAGTGAGCGCGTCCATCCACTGGGTGGACGAGGTTGGACTCCCCGCCCACCGCCTCATCCTCGAAGCCGTCCCCGGTGTGGGCAATGTCGGCAAACTCGTCCTCGACACCTTGGTCGAACAGCATGAAGGCGCATTGATCGCCCGAATTCTCCATCCCGACCTGCCGCCCCACTCCACCTTGGAAAAGGGCCTCCTGGTCCCACCCCATCTCTCCATCCACGCTGTGAACGTGCAGGGCCAGACCCTGATCACCATCACGGGCACCGGTCAACCGATGACCCCGCGTGGCCAACACGAGATGGCCGAGGCGATTCTCGAACTCGCCGAGGCATACGATACCGAGATGATTCTCGTTCTCGCCGGACTCAGCGCAGAGCCCGGCGATGAGGGCGTTCACATCACCTGCGCCTCCGCCGAGGTGAAGGGGGAACTCGTCTCCAACGACATCATCGTCAGCGATGAACAACCCGCGGGCGGCATGCTCGGACTCGCCGGTTTGCTCGCTAGCCTTGCGCCCCTACACGACATCCCCAGCGCCGCGGTCATCGCAGAGACCGTCGGCACCAGTGTCGACGTGATGGCGGCCGACCGACTCGCCAAGCGCATCAGCGCAGACTTCGGCCTCGGCCTCGACCTCGCCATCGACAACACCCGCGAAACAGCTGCCAGAATCCTCTCCCTCATGGAGGGCAAGGAGATCGCCGGCATCGACCTCTCGGACGAAGAGTCCGGTGGCGGGTTCTACGCCTAACGCTCGTCACGCTTATGTCCGAAGCGCGGGTCGACGGGCTGCAGCCGAGATCGCATAGCCCGGTATCGCGGTGGATTCGAAATCCACTGTCCTCGTGACGCGGGAGTTCAAATCTCTCTCTCGGCGCCATCCCCTAAACCCGTAATTAGAGGGTACCGTTTACTCACTTATTGGACAATTAAGAACCGCTCTTCTGGAAGTTGGGCGGAAGCGAAGAAGGGGGACGTTCTGTATCTT
>Ga0302133_10000360_pt1 | contig 28685 bp, 32 predicted proteins | sample CB9_331_MG_FD_203121 | JGI IMG/M metagenome (GOLD analysis project Ga0302133, IMG submission 203121) | Marine microbial communities from Western Arctic Ocean, Canada - CB9_33.1 | ecosystem: Environmental > Aquatic > Marine > Oceanic | place: Canada: Western Arctic Ocean | collected 2017-09-19 | reverse complement strand
AAACAAGCCCATACATACTATGGCAAAGGCTGTGACCAATTTATGACTATAGCGCGACAACCAAATGCTGGCTGGAAGCGAGCCTAGGACAAAAGATAGGAACATGGAGGACCCGAGGAATCCAGCCTCGATCTGAAGAAGCGATAGATCCTGGGTCATCTGCGGCAACATGATGCCAAGAGAGAAACCCATTAGAGGGATAGACAGGTCCACGGCCCAAACTCCACTCAGCGCCACTCAGCCATGATGTCGTCGGAGCTCAGCGGACAAGATTGTCAGCTTCAATATGATGCCTCCATCGGATGATCTTTTAAAAACCCATGGCCTGAACTTTAGTGATAGCCCTTACCTCTATAACTCTGACATTCCGCCGACAAGCATGGTGGTGACGACCGGCTTCACCTACGCCAATCGTGGTCGCATTCATGAAATTGCCTCATCTCTTCAACCGACCAATGTAACTAGGGCCGTAGATGTGCATGCGATATATGTCCTGGTGGTCAAGAGGAACGCCTTCAATTGATATTAGAAGGTAGTTCGACTGATCACTAATACTGCTCTGACAGGGTCAATGTTGATTCCCAACTCCAAGCACGTTGACAAGTTTTATTTTAATAGACGCACCATTGACATCCCCAGTCCCGCTTACGATAATCCATTTATTCCGCGGTATCAGGAGGATCAATGGCAACAATCAGGTCAGCACACGCCATCTGGACTGGTGACCTTCGCACAGGCAACGGCATAGTCAGCGCTACGACGTCCAAGTCATTTAATGACCTCCCTGTGTCATGGAAGGCCCGGACAGAGGAATCGGGAGGTTCAACAAGCCCAGAGGAACTTGTGGCCGCTGCACACGCTAGCTGCTTCTCGATGGCCTTATCAGCAGGCCTCGGCGGCAGCGGGACGCCTCCAACCAAGCTAGATGTCGACGCCACAGTCACATTCGACCAGGTGGAAGGCCATTGGAAAGTTACTTCCAGCGCGCTCAAAGTCGTTGGGGCAGTTCCCGGACTCGACGCCGCTGGCTTCCAGACCGCAGCCGAGGCAGCGAAGGATGGTTGCCCAATCTCGCAAATGATGACTGGCAACGTAACGCTAACTGTCGAAGCAACTCTGTCCTAGATTCCACACACGTGCCGATGAGGGATTGCAACGCTATCGTGTTCGTCTGGGCATGGATAGCTACAGCCTGTGCAAGTTGGCTGAGTGAGCAAAAAGCATGGAAGCGTAAACTCGCCAAAGGGGCACGTTTGGCAAGAACCGCAATTGGATAGAAGCTTGGGTGCCTCGGTTGGCGTCGATATAGGGACCGCGGGTGCGGCCTAATCTTCATTGCTCCGAACTGCACTGTGTGGAATACCGATCATCGCTCTTGCCGAGAAGCATCCACTTAAAACATGCTCATTCTGGTCTATGATAAGAAGCACTTGCACGAAAATGCCTACACGTCTAGATGATCATCTGGCCACTCCATGCCAAGACAGAGAAGTTTGGAATCAGCGTAGCCGACCACCTGTGCGTCGTACATAGCCCCGTACAAACAGCGATCCACTCCAGACAATTCACGGTTCACAGCCGTCTCAAATACTGCCCTGGCTGGCGCTACAGCAGATGAACTATCCCAGCATTGCCGTCCAGAGAGAGCATCTGGCCATCTTGAATTATGCGGGTGGCAACTTTGGTGCCCATAACCGCTGGTAACCTGTACTCGCGGGCAACGATTGCCCCGTGGGAAAGTACACCTCCGGCATCAGTGACGAGGCCACCAATCACGGGGAAAATAGGCGTCCAGGGAGGTGACGTAGAGCGGCAGACTAGGATGTCACCAGGCTGAACCCTCCAAAAGTCCTCAGGGCTTTCAACAATACGAGCAATACCGACGACTTGACCAGGTGAGCCGGCGGCGCCTCGCAAGAGTGAAGGTCGCTCCTCGGTAAGTGGAACAGAGACTGCGCGTACGAACTTGGACGACTCAGAGTTGTCTGAGAGAATTTCATCAGAGGGAGCCTTGCCTAGGAATTGTGGTGGGGTGATACGCATGAATCTGGCCCGCTCGTCTCTACGGCTCTGGGCAACCCCCTTGAGATCAGCGTGCTGAGGATCGGATAATGCCTCCTTCAGTTCCTCCAATGTGAGGTAGAAGACATCCTGGTCTGAGTCAATTACGTTTTCCTGAGCCAAGTGAAGGCCACACTCTACCAAGACGCGGCGGATTTGGGATCCGCTAGCCTGCTCTATGTAAAAGGCATGATCCTCTCGGATTGGCCAGACATTCTGGCAAATGCTCAGGATGTCTAGGAATTCGTCTTTGAGTGGAACGTTATCAAGAACGCGATCCACGGCTTGCCGTACTAGCTGATCACGCTCCTGTGACATGAGTTTGAAGGTCTCCTTCTCTGGATCCAAGTTGCGGTGTAGGAGCCCTTTGATGGTGAGAAGCACAAAGTCCGGTTGCTCCAGCCACGTAGGCTCGGAGAAGTCGAGTACATTCGAGCGATGCCCGTAAGTATCTAGGAAGGCTTGGAGGTGGGTCAAGAAGATTCGGCCATCATCGGTTTCCTTGAGCGGCAATAGGATATCGATCCCTAAGTTAGCCGCATCGAAAGCGGAGGCCACATTTGCGGTATCTCTGGCGCGATTGGCAAGCTGGCGAAGTTCTCTGTCTACTTCTAGGCTTTTGTTATCGAAGCCCTGAAGTAGACGATAGGGCTCGGCCTCATCCGTGGATCCTGTAATGATTTCGTAGATTGGGACGAGGAAGCTCGTACACGTGAACACTGGCCCAACGGCTTGGCCGTGGATACGCCAGTGGTTTTGGTAGTACTCCAGGAAGGAGTCCAGATGCTTCAGAAGTTGATTGTGAGTAACGCCCGTGAGTTCTGTAGCCTTCATGGCTTCGATCTCACGGATAAGTGTTGGAAGTAACTCCTCGTCCCATAGTCGACGTGCGTCTCTCAGTGTATCTAATTTCTTCCTTCGCTCCTCGACATCCATTGGAACGGCTCGCTGATGTGTTCGAACACTATATGAAAATCCGTTTATCACGCGCCGCATTGGCCTAGCGGACGCCGAACCTGGAGAAGAGGCAGGGGCAGGGCGAAAGCTCCTGAGGGCATTGACTGCAATTGTAAGCGGCGTGTTGGGAATAGGAGTATGGACGTCATCCCATACCCAAGTGAACTCCCGCTCTTCGGGACTCTCCCACTTGAAATGGAAGTCGGATGGTTCTATGTAAGTCGATTCCTGCATTAGAGTGATATATCTGGTCTTAACCAGCCTCATTCTAGTCGATAGATGAGATTTAGTCGAGGAAACAGCGGGATTCTATGCTAAGTATTTCCGAAGGGAATTGACAGTTCAGTGCCGAATATCGTAGGCGGTAACTAGATTGCATGCACCTCCGTTTGAGTCATTGGAAAAGCCGTGGGGCGCTCCTTCGTATATATGAAGCTCAACTGACGATTGTACTGTCTAAGGACCTGCAGGCTCGATCCGCTTCCACAGTCACCGTAGAACGCCATCACAGTGGTCTCTTTGCTCCGGTGGGTTAGGTAGCCCATCGTAGTAGACCTATCGCCACTGCAACGGCATGGTTCCTTATCGCCGTTGAAAAAACTAGGCCACACAAATGCAGTAACCGATGCATCCAAACTTCAGACCCCTAGCGCAAGATTGTCTCCTTTTACTGTGTTACTCATTGCATTGGTGTGTGGGGAGTGGTATGACTGCACGCTTCAACTAGCGTGTTAATTCATCACAGTCACATCGCCATCAGGGCTTCTGATTTCTCTTTGGCCTTATCAAACCTCTCTGCATCGAGGAGACCTGTATTGCCAAGCAAATACAAAAGGAACGTATCCAGTTGCTGGTTCATCGGCATCCGCTCGTCCTTGGGTAGCTGCTCGTCACAAGCCCTATGAACGGTCTTGCCGACGATTCCATCCCAATCGGTGGTTATCAGAGCCATGTCAGCCCTCGCAATAATACTGCCGCAATGGGCACAACTGAGACGAGGCAATATCTTGTCCTGTGCTCTATCCAGAAATAGCCCTTTAATCCGAGTCACGCCTTTCTCTTCCATCTCGCTCCTTCTATCCTTAGCGATATAGTTATCTTGTTAACACCCATGGCAATAGTGTTAACAACTCGGGGTGTGGTTGGGCCTTAAGAGTTGAACGAATCAAGAAGCACTCTGATAAGCTCGATATGACGCTCCTCTATCGCTTGGTCTTGTGTTCTCTGTTCTTGGGACACGTTTCTCCTTCTCTTCAGGGTACTCTACCCCTCCCAGGGAGCGTATGCCAAGTGCCCTAGGTGCGGAGGGTCTGGCAGAATGCCGAGTGCGCCATGAAGATTCATGACAAATAGAAAAGAGGGGTATGGCTTAGCGGTTTGCAGACTGTAAGTGACCATGAGGCTGACAGTTCCAGGACTGCCAAAGGCCCTACCTTAGGAGATGGAGAATGATGGTATCCAAGAAACAGCTTGTAGCGAATAAGCGGAATGCTAAGAAGGGCGGTGTTAAGACTGCGGAGGGCAAGGCTGTAACCCGTCTCAATGCTCTGAAGCATGGCCTCCTTACTGATGAGATACTGCTCACCAACGAGAATGAAGAGGCTCTAACCGGGTTAGAGGAGAGGCTGGTGGCTGAGCTTCAACCACAAGGAGAGCTTGAGGGGATCCTCGTGGACCGCATAGTGTCAAGCGTGTGGAGGCTCAAGAGATCTCAATCTAACGTATGAATACGTGGTAAAGCTCACGTCGATTGGAGATTCCGGAGAGAGATTGGTATTTAGTATGGGCTGGATTCTTACACCATTACGGCAACACCGGACTTTCCGGAATTTAGGCTGCAGCTACTCATAGCGAGGAAGGTACACAATCTTATAAATAAGTAGCGGCGACTGACTGAGATATATCTATATGTCCCCTGTTCTAAGAACCAGATCCATAACGTCGGCTTCATTTTCGAACTCTCAATGTTTCTCCTAGTGGTGACCCACGATACCTTGCTATTCGGGTCTGATACGTCTGTGTCAGCTGACCTGGAGTTGATAGTAAGGGAGATCGCCAGATTGCATATAGGTCATATAGGTGTACAAGGTTCGCCGTAAGACCTTTAACATTAGGCATGCCTCGAAGATCTTAAACCATTCCGAGTATGGGCTACTACGCTCTATTGCTCACTCCTTCCAAGAAAATAAGAGCGAGCAATAGATATCTCAACGAAAGTCTCAATCTTCTGGTGTGGGAAAATTATGATTGGTGGGCCAGCCTGGATTCGAACCAGGGACCTCAGTCTTATCAGGACTGCGCTCTAACCAACTGAGCTACTGGCCCCACTAAACAAACGACGCGCGCTACGAGGATAAACTAATCCCCTGTGAAACGCACCACGTAGTATGATACTTTTGGGGTAAGAAGGGTGTCAAGGAAGTTCTGGAAAGAAGCATACCGTGATTGACCGAATGCCAAGTGGGTTGCATTGACCTGTTGGTCTGCAATGGTTAGAATAGAAACATAAATACTTGGGCATTAGATGTCCTAAGAAGGTTGGAACCATATGCCACTGACCATCAGTATATCGGACAAAGCGGCCAAGAAAGCCAAAGAGTTCGCAAATAAGGACAACCTTGGGGACTTCGGGCTTCGGGTGGGAGTAAAGGGCGGCGGTTGTTCTGGTCTTACATATACCCTTTCCATAGACCATGAACCTCAGCCAAATGATAAGGTTATTGAGGAAAACGGCATCAAGCTCTTCATCGACAAAAAGAGTTACGTTTTCCTAGCAGGCACGGTCTTGGAGTACGGCGACGACCTGAATGGCAGGGGCTTCGCTTTCAACAACCCCAACGCCAAAACCACCTGCGGCTGCGGCACCTCCTTCTCCGTATAGAGGATCGCCACCCAAGTACCACATTTACACGACGCTGGCCGTCTGGGAAGATCATGTTTTCGGACGGGTTGTCTGTTTCAGCAAGATTATGCAAGAGATTGTTCTGAATAGAATCACTCCCCTCAACGAAGCGCAGAAGAGAGCCAACGCTGTCTTCGCCGACAAAGATGGCTGGACACTGCCTCAGAGCTTCAGCACCACATTGGAAGAGTACCGTGCCATACGTGAGGGAGCAGCCCTAGTCGACCGGTCTTACTACGGGCGTCTTAGGATAGGTGGAAATGACGCCCTAGACCTCCTCAACCGCCTCTCAAGCAACAAGGTCATAGACATGCCCAGTGGAGAGGGAGTCTCGACAGTCCTCACCACAAACAAGGGCCGCATTATAGACCTGTTGCTAGTGATGAACATGGGAGAAGACCTGCTCGTCATCACCAGCCCGCAGACCCCTTCAAAGGTAGTAGAGTGGCTTGACCTCTACACCTTCGGTGAGGATGTAACCGTTGAAGACGTAACCGAAGAGACTGCGCTGATATCTCTGATGGGACCGAAGGCTGGCAAAATCCTTGGAACAGCAGCCGCAGAAGCATTGCCACTCTATGGCGTAGCAGAAGTGACCATTGGAGACATTCAACTCCCTGTCATAAGGACCGATGTCCTTGGTATTGCCAGCTATGATCTGCTGACCACCAGGCCACAGGCGGAAAAAGTATGGGCCGCTCTCGCGCAGGCAGGGGCAGTTGCTGTGGGGGAAGAAGCCCTTGAGACGGTTCGTGTTGAGCAGGGAGTGCCACGCTATGGACGTGAGATGGGAGAGGAGTTCAATCCTCTTGAAGCAGGCCTTAACTCCTCCATCAGTTACGTTAAAGGCTGCTACATAGGCCAGGAGGTGGTCCTTCGGCTGAACACTTATGACAAGGTGCAGAAGCATCTTATGGCCATTGCCTTTGAAGAGGACAGCCCGGCGATTGCAACGCACATGGAAATCGAAGGCAAGGACGCTGGAATTCTCACCTCGGTTGTGGATTCTCCCATACTCGGATACGCTCTGGCACTGGGATATATACGTACCAGCTACGCGGAGCCGGGCAGGGAAGTTGACGTGAGAATCGGTGACAGGCTGACCAAGGGCAAGGTACTTGAGTTGCCTGTGAAAAAGGCCTAACTGGTTCCCTCAGGGCTTATTCACAACAGCCCCTGCAACGAGATTCCTCCGTCTACAACAAGCACCTGTCCTCGTATCATTTCCGCCCCATCGCTACACAGGAAAGCCACCACACGCGCCATGTCTTCAGACGTGACCAGGCGTCCCGCCGGGGTGCGTTCGAGAGAATCACCGATCATCTCTTCGCGGTTCTTAAAGTGTTTCAAAGCGTCGGTATCCACAACACCGCCTGCGACCGCGTTGACCGCGATGCCAAGAGACGCAAACTCCACCGCAAGATAGCGAGTCAGGGCCTCAAGTCCAGCCTTGGATACGCCAACGGCCAGATAGTTGGGAAGAACAAGGTGCGAGCCAAGGCTGGTTATATTTATGATGCGGCCTCCACTGGGCATAATGGCTGCCGCCTCCTTGGCACATAGCCACGGAGCCCTGGTGTTTATGTCCAGGGTCCAATCCCAGTGTTTGGTCTCCAGTTCAAGCGCTGTTCTCTGCACGCCTGAGGCAGCATTATTCACCAGTATGTCCAGCCGCCCGAACTCTTTTTCGACGCGCTGGAACATCTCATGTATCCTGTCCGGCTCCCCAAGGTGTGCCCTCAATGGAAGTGCGGATACTCCAAGTACGCGGATGTCGGCGGCGGTTGCGTTGGCTTCCTTAGCATTGCGGGCATAGTTAACGATGACACTAGCACCCTGCTTAGCCAATTCCAGCGATATGGTACGACCTATTCCTCTGGAACCGCCTGTGACGAGGGCTATTTTTCCGTTGAGGGACATAACAGACTCACAGATTGCCGGAAAATCCTCAAAGCTCTATGCCACCATCCACCCGTATAACTTCGCCGGTTATGTAGTTGGCTTCTTCGCTGGCAAGATAGCCGACCATGTTGGCCACGTCATCCACTGTACCAAACCGATTCTGAGGGATTCGTGAAAATATCAACTCTTTGAATTCCGGGGATAGATCGGCCACTATCTCAGTGGCAATATAACCCGGAGCTACTGAATTAACGGTGATGTTACGGGAAGCCACCTCTTTGGCAATACTCCTTGAAAAGGCTATCACGCCAGCCTTGGAAGCGGCATAGTTGGATTGGCCGGGATTGCCTTCCAGGCCAACCACAGATACAACGCTGATCACACGGCCCCATCGTTTGCGCACCATGAATCTGAGGACTTCTTTGGTGCAGTTGTACGTACCCTTGAGGTTGGTACTGATAACCTCATCCCACACCTCTTCCGTCATCCGCATCAGCAGACCGTCGTGGATGACGCCTGCGTTATTCACAAGGATGTCGACGCCGCCCCATGAGTCCACAATCCGTTTGACCATATCCTCTACCTCGGCTCTCTGGGCCACATCGGCGGCCACGGCCATAGCCTCTCCGCCCATCTCGGCAACCGCGTCCACCACCCACTTGGCAGCCTCTTCGTTCGACTTGTAGTTGACGGCTATCTTTGCGCCGTCCCTAGCCAGTCTGAGTGCAACAGCTCTGCCTATTCCCCTTGAACCGCCGGTTATGAGGGCTACTTTCCCATCTATGGTCAAGCTATTTCTCCTGCTCATTCTTCACATTAGGCACATTCAGGCGCACACGTGCTAGCTCACTGCGCATCAAGTCCACTAGGCCGCCCTCGAGAGCTATATAAGCGCTGTAGATAGCGGCTGTGACGGAGGCGGCTTTGGACCTGCCATGACCCACTATGCCAACGCCATTCAAGCCAAGAAGAGGGCCACCACCTCTATACTCCACGTAGTTGGTGAGGTTGGACAACTCTCCAAGTAGTTCCCCCGCCATTTTCTCCGCACCCTTCGGTGTCCTCGCCTTGAGGTAGTCCACCACGGCCATTCCCAGTCCCTCGGCGAATTTCATAAGTATATTGCCCACAAAGCCATCGCAGACCACAACGTCGGCCTTCCCCAGTGGAATATCTACACCTTCCACGTTTCCTATGAAGTTCAGTCCGCTCCGGCGCAAAAGCTGTGATGCCTCTCTGACCTGTCGGTTACCCTTTCCTTCTTCCGAACCCACGCTCAGCAGGGCAACACTCGGATTATCAATGCCAAGAAAGACCTTGGCAAACACGGAACCAAGGACACCATAGTTAACCAGCTGTGCAGGACGACTATCTATGCTGGCTCCCAAATCTACAAGTATAGTCCTAGGAGCCAGGCCTAGAAATGGCCCCCCCAAAGCAGGCCTATCAATCCCTTCCAAGTTTCCAAGGGCAACAACACCAGCTGCCATAGCTGCCCCGGTGGAGCCCATTGTAACGTAGGCATCGGCTTTACCAGCCTTAACCAGTCCAGCTGCCACAATGATGGAGGCCTTTGGTTTGGAGCGGAGAGCCTCCAGCGGATGCTCGTCCTCCGTTATCACTCCCTGGGACGGAATGATCTGAAGAGTGTCAGGGACGGGCGAGGGTAAATTCATTCCTATTGCTTCATGGTCTCCCACCAGCAACACTTTCACATCGCCCCTGGCTGCTGCATCCACAGCCCCGCGGACTATCTCGGCAGGGGCGTGGTCGCCGCCCATGGCGTCCACTGCTATGCGATATCTGGGTTTTTCTTTCGCGTTGGTCACTGTGTTATATCTTCACTGTTTTGATTTGGCACAGTAACCCATGCCTCTCCGTTTATCACCTCTTCGCCGCGCTCATTACGGCACCCTATGAGGCATGTTAGATGAAGATTGCCGTCCTCTTCAACCAGATTCGTGACTTCTCCGAAGGTAGCCACACGATCTCCGGGATATACCGGAGCGCGAAAACGTGTCTTGAGGCCTCCGGTCTCCAGCCAGTAACGTCCAAAGCTCTGGTCCATCATCTCAGATACATAGGCGAGTACCAACATACCGTGTGCCACAACACGCCCAAAGTGAGTGGAGGCAGCAAACGCAGGGTCTTGATGGAGTGGGTTTTGGTCGCCACTGGCGTCTGCATACATCTTGATATCTTCCTGAATCACTATCTTGCTTATGGAGGGAAGAACATCGCCGAGTCTCATTGACCGGTATCTCCTACCGAATCTTCTGGTATGACCACGGTGCTCCTTCCCTGGAGTACCTGACGCTCATCTCCGTCGATGCCCTTGTAGTCCACCGTTACAAATCGCCAGCCCTTCCAGACAGCGTTCTGTGCAAGTATTGCTCGGAAGACGATGACTTCGTCGGACGTGATTGATCTAAAGACAGTTGTTGCCTGGGCAGAGTGAATGGCCCCAGGAGGAAGTTGTATCTCTATCAGGATGCCCCTCAGACCAAAAGCCGCAAGGGCTGTGAGAGGAACAAGATTCTGCTTGCTAAAGAGATCATTCGACTCCCCAGCAGCCTGGAGATATAGAGCCACTTCCTCGGAATTAAGCTGGAACCGTACGGGACCGAACTCGTATCCCACCTTGAACTCAGTGATATGTGAAGTGTTTTCCATTTGTAGAGAGTAATAAAACAATCGCAACTGGCTTGATTATACGAGTGGTAGAAGGCCAAATCAAGATGCGTGGATCTCCGACATGCCCACTTTCTTATGGAACATCCATATCGGACTCCTAACAAGGCGCGATACGGGCATGCGTTTCATGTGTATGCAGGCCTGCAAAGACCTCTGAGCGGCGATCAGACAGTCCATTTCCACCGTAGTATTTCCATCTAGGGTCTCGTCATAATTGGGCTATATATAGTGCTTCACACACGAATGCCCTGTGATTCAACTTGACATTTCCGAGAGGATTACATAGGATGCTGACTGGCTAAAATAAGCCATGGGAACTGGAATGTGCTAACTGGACTTTTCTATTTTTTAGGTATTTGTATCCGGGCTGTTAACGACTTCTTGGGGAAGAACGGACCCCAGCTAGCCGCTGCTATATCCTACTATGCCCTGTTTTCCCTGTTCCCGCTGGCTCTGGCGATCATCTTCGGGCTGAGTTTCTTTCTGGGGCCAAATTCCATCGAAGACTTGGCCCAGCGCGCCGCAGAGCAGGCCCCAGTCTCCAAAAAGACTGTCAGCGATGTTCTTACCGGCACACTCACCAGCAGAAGCCTTGCCGGGTCCGCTGGTATTCTGGGTCTGTTGTGGGCAGGAACAGCCGTCTTCGGTGCCATACGTAAGGGTGTCAACGCCACTTGGGGAATAACAAGGCCAAGGCCGTTTCTTCAGGAACGCCTCATAGATATCTCCCTCATGCTGGGAGCCGCCATCCTGATGATAGTGTCCATTTCATCCACGGCAATCCTTGCCTACCTGAGAGAAATACTGGAGTTCATAACCAGAGAAACCGCCATCAACGGCGATCTCATTTGGGATAGACTGGCTTCTCTGATTCCTCCGGCCCTGTCGTTCCTTGTCTTCACAAGTATCTACTGGTTCCTTCCCAACACGAAGGTCAAGCTAAGGAATGTCTTGCCGGGATCTGTTGCCGCTACGCTCACATTTGAGTTTATCAAAAACGCGTTTGTGTGGTATGTGAGCAGCTATTCGGTGTACTCCAACGTATACGGCTCAGTTGGCAGCATAGTCGCTTTGCTCACGTGGGTGTACGTATCGGCAATAATCCTTCTCTTCGGTTCACTCATAACCTATCGCTATACCACCTTCAACTCTGCCAAAGAGAGGCAACTGGAAGACATTGTGGAAATAGCTAAGGCCAACCTGGGACCTGTAAGCCGGGAGTAGGAACTATGATAGCCTGCCGCTTTCGCAGGTTCCAAGGCAATCCATTGTGGGCCATTTCAACAGTATTGGTTATCTTACGACTGCTAAGAAAGTTTTACCAAAGTACGCCATTGCATGGAAAACATATCTCGTGGCTTGTTATTTCGATTGTCATTCTACCACTCACGACTCTGGCGTGTACCACTGGGGTTGACCCCACCGGCACACCAAGCGCAACCCCATCAGCAACTGCTACGTCAACGATGTCTGTACCAAACGCCGCAGGGTCTTTTCTGCCGTCCGTATCCAATGTGGTGGCAGATGTGAAACCCTCGGTTGTATCCATTGCCGTCAGGACACCGATTAGGCAGTGCGATTTTTTCTATGGTTGCGAAACTGTGGAGCAGAACAGCGCCGGAACCGGAGTCATCTTTGACGCTGAAGGCCTGATAGTAACCAACAATCACGTAATAGAGGGCGCAACTAGGATAACCGTTTTCCTGGTGGACGAACGCACCTTTGAGGCGGATCTAATCGGTCGCGACCCGACCTCAGACCTAGCGGTCATCAAGATTCCAAAGGGTGACTACAATGCTGTGGATTTCGCAGACCCGGAGAAGCTGAGGGTAGGAGACTGGGTTATAGCCATAGGCAACGCCCTTGATTTACACGGAGGGCCCACCGTGACACTTGGCATCGTTGGTGCCCTTGACAGGGTCGTTGACACCGAGGACTCACGTCTCTTCGACATGATTCAGACCGATGCCGCCATCAACCCTGGCAATAGCGGTGGGCCACTGGTCAACTTGAACGGTAAGGTAGTTGGGATAAACACGGCAAGGACTCAACGAGGAGAAGGAATCGGGTTCGCCGTGAGCACCTTCACTGTAGCACCTGTGGTGGAATCCATCCTTGAGCACGGTCGTGTCATATTTGCCTGGCTTGGTGTTGGGGTCAGGGAGATGACACCAATCATCGCCTCTCAAGAAAGTATCTCGGTCAGCCGCGGAGTCCTGATAGACAGCGTTGACAACGGAGGACCAGCTCTACTTTCTGGCATCCGCACAGGAGACGTAATCATCGCATTCGATGGAACGGATGTGAACACTGTCAAACAGCTTCAGAGGGCGATACGTGGATACGATATTGGTCACGAGACCGAGGTAACGATAGTGCGCGGTAACGATACCAAGAGCTATCAGGTGACGCTGGAAGAGCAGCCCAGAGGACTTTAGGGCAGAGTTGCCAACCAGTCAATTTGCGAACCGCTCGGGCTGAACCGTGCTACACCCCTCCCACGTCTCCGTTTCCACCGAACTCATGGTTGCTGAACACACCCACATCACGTCCATGGTGCACTCATCTCTGGAGACCCCAACCACGGCCACTATCTCCTCGTCTATGTATTCTATGAGTTCCTGGATTGACTCATTGGTGAAACTCTCATCTATGCATAGGTTGGCGTGAATCACGGCGAGAGACAGGTGAAGTCAAGGCAACCTATAGGCTCGTTCTCGTCAAGGACAGTATATACCTCAGAGTATGGTGTGCGACATTCCCGTTGAAAGCCATAGTCAGCCATGTGTGTTCTCCATATCTAGGTTCCTGTTCCGGCAACACCTTGAACAATTTGAGCACTTCAGTGTTCCGAGTTTACACACTTGTTTGCGCATGTACCACTAAGCCGCGCCTGCGGCTCTAGCTCCGCACCTGGCCCGTGCCAAGGACGATCCACTTGTATGACGTCAACTCCCTGAGACCCATCGGGCCGCGGGCGTGCATCTTATTTGTGCTGATTGCGACCTCCGCGCCTAAGCCAAACTGGCTCCCATCGGTGAAACGAGTGCTAGCGTTTACAAACACAGCGGCGGCGTCCACATCGTCCAGGAACCGCATGGCCTTAGAGTAGTCCTCGGTGATAATCGCCTCAGAGTGGCCTGAGCCGTACTGCTCAATGTGTTCCAGTGCTTCGTCCAGAGAGTCCACCACCTTCACCGCGGCTGTGAGTGAGAGAAACTCCATACCCCAGTCCTCCTCGGTGGCTGACTTCAGGTTCAACACCTCAGAAGGGCCGAGAATCCTAAGCGCACGTAGATCGCAGTGCATCTCCACTCCTGCCTTAGCCCATTCCTTTGCTATGGCTGGCAGATATCTTGGTGCCACCTCAGAGTGCACCAGAAGCGTGTCCAGCGCATTACAGACAGTGGGCCGCTGCACCTTGGCGTTGTAGGCGATGGCCACAGCATTCTCCACGTTAGCGTCTTTGTCCACATAGGTATGGCACACGCCGACACCTCCGGTGATAACCGGCATCCTGGCGTTTTCGCCAACGAAACGGATGAAGTCGGCACCGCCGCGGGGTATCATCAGGTCTATGTATTCCTTCAGGGACAACATGCGCTCCACCATCGCTCTGTCCGGCGAGTCAATGAACTGCACCGCGTCCTGGGGCACACCCGCCCCGGCTATGGAGTCCCGCACCACCCTGGCCAGCACCGTGTTGGAGTGGATGGCTTCGCTGCCCCCACGCATGATAACGGCGTTCCCTGACTTGAGACACAGGACAGAAATATCCACGGTTATGTTTGGGCGGCTCTCGTATATGGCGCCGATGACACCCAAAGGCACACGACGTCGGCCTATCTGAAGGCCGTTTGGCATGATGCGCTGTTCGAAGGTCTCCCCTATAGGGTCCGGCAGAGCGGCCACAGCCAGTACATCGGTGGCCATGCCTTCCAACCGGGATGTGTTCAGCAAGAGACGGTCCAGCAAGGCCTCGCTGAGTCCCTTCTTCCTGCCTGCCTGGATGTCCTTGGCATTGGCCGAAAGTATCTCCGCTTCACGGCTCTTGATGTCTTCCGCGATGTTCGACAGCGCCTGGTCCTTGACTCTGGTCGACAGACGCGCCAGCTTCTTGGCCGCGTCGCGGGCTAATTTCCCCTTGGTGGTCAACTCATATATGGCTGTGCTCATGGCATCAATCTCTGTTTGGTAAGCACCCAATCATGGGGCACATTGGTATTCATCATCGTATCTACAACAATACCATATTATTGCGGTGGAGCACTTCTTCGCCGTACTCGTAGCCAAGGGCCTCCCGTATCTTGTCGGAACGCAGGCCCTTGATTGCCGCCACGTCAACGGCACCATAGCTAGCAATGCCGCACGCCACCCTCTCCCCTTCCTGCCCTACCACCAATATGATGTCGCCTCGCTTAAAGTCACCGTTCACTTCCCTTATACCCGCGGGCAGCAGACTGCCGTGATTTCTGCGAAGCGCATCGGCGGCCCCTGCATCCACAACTATGCGACCACGCGTCGAGAGGCCGCTTAGCATCCACCGCTTGCGACTCTCCACCTTGTTGCCAGTTGGAGCAAAGAAGGTGCCGACTGACTCTCCGTATACCAAGCGTGGCAGGACTCCCTGTTCTCTGCCGTTGACCAGGGCAACAGCTACGCCTGAGGCCGCGGCCAGTTTTATGGCCTCCAGCTTAGCCTGCATACCACCGCGGCTCCTTGAGCTGTGGTTGGCCCCGGCCAGGGACTCTATGGCCTCGTCAACACGCTCTACATTAGAAATGAGTTTTGCGTCCGGGTCCTCGTGAGGATCGGCGGTGTGAAGCCCGTCGATATCGCTGAGGATGATAAGGAGGTCGGCATCCACCAGATTGGCGACCATCGCCGAAAGGTTGTCGTTGTCGCCAAATACTTCAACCCCTATCTCCTCCACAGCCACCACGTCGTTCTCGTTAATTATTGGTATGACCCTCAAGTCCAGCAGGGCCGACAGGGTGTTCCTCACGTTGAGGTACCCCTCACGATCCGTAATGTTCTCTCTGGACAGAAGTGCTTGGGCAACGGTTATGCTGTGCTTCTCGAAAAGCTGAGCGTATGTGTGCATGAGACGGCTCTGCCCCACAGCCGCCAGCACCTGACGAAATGGAATGTCCTCACGTTCCCTGGCAGTGTCCAGCAGGTGCCCGCCAGCCGCAATGGCACCGGAGGTCACCAGCAGCACCTCCATGCCGCGACTGTGCAGGTCGGCTATCTGCGCGACCAGCGAAGTCATCAGATTGTAATCGAGTTCATCGCTGCCTCCGGTGAGGACGTTGGTCCCCGCCTTGACGACGATGCGCCGATAGCCGTCTTGTTCTTGTGTATTACTAGCCATCTCTACAGTTTCAGCCATCTCTACAGCTTTTGGCTGATTATATCAGTAGCAGGGTACGCCCTGCACCCATAAAGGCATCCGCTGTAAAGAACTACGGATTCTTTTCCTACGGGAAGGATTTTTGCAAGTTCGTTGAAAATCCATACGGATACCCCAGCCACGTAACATTTCAATAAGCCAGATGTCCCATTGTAATGTGTTAATATTGCCACATTTTGCACAGGAAGAGGAGTGTTCCAACATGAACAAGGAACAGTATCTCGTCGCTCTGCACAGCGGTGTTGCAGAGTTCTATGAGATGTGGGAGCAGAACACCAACGCCGGCATAGATATATCCGAGACTGACCTTTAGGGTGCGACATGCGTGATGTCATCATGATAGGCTTTGACGACGACGCCCAGATTTGCCTGTACCCATGCCTTTTCAACAGCGTAAGGCGGTACATAGGCGAGATGGAACACTTCCTTGATGTACTAAACCAGAACGTAAACTGAGACATCCATTACGAACTGGTGCCCAAAGCAAAAGTCAGATAACTCCCCGGTCGCTTGTCTACAGCCCACGCGGTCCGGTGGATGCCATGTAGGAACTCCAGTTGCGCTTGGTCTCTTCGATGTGATCGCCGCCGAACTTCTCCAGCATGGCATCTGCGAGGGTCAGTGCCACCATGGCCTCGCCGATGACAGCGCAGGTTGGTACAAATGTAATATCGCTGCGCTCGAAGTGAGCGCGCTCAACAAACCCGCCGGTGGTCAACTCCACAGTCTCCAACCCGTTCATTATTGTTGCAATTGGCTTCACGATAGCACGTACAACCAGTGGCTCGCCGGTGGTCATACCGCCCTCAAGGCCACCTGAGTTATTACTACGACGGGGCCAGGGACGCATCAATCTTTCATCTGAACCACGTTCCCACTCTTCCAAGGGCTTGACAACATCGTGCACCTGAGAACCCCGCATGTCCGCCTGAACAAAACCCGCGCCGAACTCCACTCCCTTGACTGCGTTGATACTCATCACCGCGGCCGCCAGCTTGCTGGTCAGCTTGCGATCCCACTGGATATGGCTACCAAGACCTATCGGTGCGCCCGTGGCAACCACTTCTATGATACCGCCAACGCTGTCGCCAGCCTCGCGCGCAGCGTCGATTTCTGTGATCATACGCTCCGCAGCTTCCGGGTCGGCACAGCGAACCGCAGCCATTTTGGAAGCATCTGTGTTCTCGCGATGGTATGGTGTCGCTTCCAACGCGTCCCAGTCAACGCTATCAGAGGTCTTTGCGTGAATTCCTCCGATACACAGCACATGGCCATGCACTTCAATGCCGAACTCTTCAAGGAACCGTTGAGCAAGCGCACCCGCAGCCACCCGCGCAGCGCTTTCTCTCGCACTGGACCGTTCTAGGATGTTGCGAGCATCGGTCTGCATATATTTCACAATACCAGGTGTGTCAGCGTGGCCCGGCCTCATATTAATAATTGACTCAAAAGGGACATCGGAGGGAGCAACGCTCATCTCATCTATCCAGGGCACGCCATCCGGGCCCTTGCCTGTAGTGAAGTCCCTGTTCACTACGAGCATGGATATGGGCGAACCCATTGTTACGCCGTGCCTGACTCCCGCGAGAATCTCAGCGCGGTCTTTCTCAATCAGCATACGACCGCCACGGCCGTAGCCAACCTGCCGACGGGCCATGTGACGCTCTATGAACTCTTCCGTGATTGGGAGATTCGCGGGAATCCCTTCCACAATAACGGTGAGGTTTTTGCCGTGGGACTCTCCCGCTGTAAGAAATCGTAACATCAATTAACTCCTCGCAAATTCTTGTGCTTTTTAGGATTGTTCATAGTTTCTGCCAACCAGGTACTAGCGAACAACCGACTCCATCAACTCCCAAGCAACTATCTAGCCGTAAGGGCCTTTTCGGCAGTCTCGAACATCACTTTGACAGGGGCCTCTTTGCCAGTCCACAGTTCAAAGGCCGCGGCTCCCTGGTACACCAGCATTGGCAGACCACTCAGCACCTGCGCCTCGGCTTTCGCCGCCTCACGCATGAGCGGAGTTTCCCTTGGATTGTATACTAGGTCGCAGACCAAAGCACCAGAAGGTATCATATCAGACATAAGGGGAGTCTCACCCTGCCCTTCTCCTCCGCTCATGCCAATTGATGTGCAGTTGACTATGAGCTGGCTACCCGCGGCCACCGAACCCAATGAATCGGATTTCAATTCAATCGTCTCGGCGAGTGTCAGGGTGAATTGCAGGCTTTCCACCAAGGATGCTGCCCGCTCCAAGGTGCGATTGGCGACGACCAGGGATTTTGCCTCGGCTCCGACCAATGCTACAACAACGGCCCTGGCAGCCCCTCCTGCCCCAAAAACTAAGACGTTATTACCTTTCGGATCGAAGCCAGATTCCTCTTTAAGTGCTTTCAAGAAACCCTTGGCATCGGTGTTATGGCCGACAAGTGTACCTTCGCGGTTCTCAATGGTGTTAACTGCCCCAATGAGACGCGCCTCCTCGTCCAATTCGTCGATGAAAGCCATCACGGCCTGTTTGTGCGGCACTGTGACGTTGGCGCCCATAACATCGGAGGCACGCAGTCCTGACACGACACTGGACAACGACGAAACATCCACGTCCATCGCCTCATACCGCACATCCAAAGCATAATGGTCTAGGGCAGCCTGTTGAAAAGCGGGCGAGACGGAGTGACCAACTGGATGGCCTATTAGAAAGATGCGCTTAGTCATTGCAGTACGCCCTACTGGAAATCATAGCTATCAATGCGAGACGAGTATAGCAGTCGAGGGACATTTCAGGCAAGGCAATCAGGCAGAGCGAGTCCTGCACACATTAGACACTGTGACGGTTGTGTTCAGAGTCCAGGTATGCCCGTAGTATCACCGCAGCCGATGCCGAGTCACGCAAGCCCTTTTCCCGAGAAGGCTGATGTCCGCCTTCTCGAAGAAGGCGCTCGGCCTCCGCGGTGGAAAACCGCTCGTCCTGAGAATACACCGGAACGGGCGACTCTTTGGTGAGGTCCAGGATGAACCGCCGTATCAGACGGGCCTGATGCTCCAACCTGCCGTTGAGGGATATTGGCAACCCAACCACGACAGCCCTAACCTCGTGTTCTCCCGTCAAACGTACCACGGCCTTGAGGTCGTCTTCAAGGGTGATCCGTTTAATCGCTGGCAGAGGGCTGACGATAATACCTGTACCGTCGGCTACGGCAACACCGATACGGCTCCCGCCTACGTCCAGCCCCAGTATTCTTCTTAGGTTTAAGGCTTCTCCCTCCACCGCCTCACCTCCTCCTCGGCCGCGCTCAGAGCTTCCTTGAGCTTGCCCATCTCACGACCTCCGGCCTGGGCCATCTCAGGACGACCACCCCCTCCCCCACCCATAGCCTTGGCCGCTTCCTTCACCACGTTACCGGAATGGAATCCCTGCTCAACTATGTCCGCTGTTGCCATAATCATCATGGAGGGTCGTTGCTCCAAGACGGTACCGAGGACAACAACACCGCTTTTTATGTCGTTCTTAAGCCAATCGCCAGCCTCACGCAGGAAATCAGCATTGGAGACCTTCAGTTCGCCTGCAACGACGTTCACACCCGCAACCTGCTTCCGGGGTAGCTCAGCCACCTGACGTTTGAGCAGTTCGCGCTCAAGGGTTTCTGCTCGCTTCTGTGTCTGTTCAATGTCCGTCAACAGGCCTTCAACCCTAGACACCAGTTCGTCCGTGGGAACCTGCAATTTTTGTGCAATGTCCTCCAGAGAGATCGAGTGCTGAGACAAAAGAGTCTCAGCGGCACGGCCGGTCACAGCCTCAATACGACGCAGGCCGGAGCCGATGCTACTCTCGGATACGATGTGACAGTAGCCGATGTCCCCCGTGCGGTGCACGTGTGTACCACCGCAGACCTCAAGGCTGAATGGAGCACCATTGGCGACCTCATTGGCGACCTCAACGACACGCACCTGGTCGCCATACCTGTCGCCGAAAAAGGCCAGTGCGCCCTGAGAAACGGCCTGTCGGTATGTGGTCTCCTGGGAGTTCACCGCCAAGTTCTCCCGTATCTTCTCGTTGGTAAGACGCTGTACCTCCCTCAGTTCATCCGCAGTGGGCTGGCTGACGTGAGTGAAGTCGAAGCGCAGGCGGTCGGGTGTCACCAGTGAGCCGTGCTGACGGACGTGTGAGCCAAGGACCTGACGCAATGCGGCGTGGAGCATATGGGTGGCGGTGTGGTTGCAGGCCGTGTCCTGCCGACGATTGGTATTCACCACGGAGTCGACGGTATCGCCGAGGGATATGGTGCCATTTATCACCGTACACTGATGAACAATGAGTCCTGCAACAGGGGACTGAGTGTCCTCAACGCGCAGGGCTACCCCCTGCCCCACTATCTCACCTGCGTCGCCCATCTGGCCGCCCATCTCGGAGTAGAATGAGGTCTCTCTTAAAATTATCTCTACTTTTTCGCCAGTGGTGGCCTGGTTTACAGGCTGACCCTCAGCAAGCAACCCGACCACTACCGACGTTGCGGTAAGTGCCTCATAGCCAAGGAAAGTGGTTGAGCCGATACCCAACTCCTGATAAACCCGCGCCGCATCGAAGTCCCCACCAAAGTGGCTGGCAGAGCGTGCCCGTTCCCTCTGGGCCTCCATTTCTTCCTCGAAGCCCTCCATGTCTATACCTTCTAGACCATTCTCTCTTGCTATTTCTTCAGTCAATTCGGGAGGAAAGCCGTAGGTGTCATGTAGCTCAAAAACTAGCTTACCAGGTACAACCGATTTAAGGGCGTATATAGCCCCTCCAAGTCTTTCAATGCCACGCTCCAGCGTTACCCCAAACCGCTCCTCCTCCAACCACATTACATTCAGAATGAACTCTTGGCGCTCCGCAAGGTCTGGATACTGGTGTTTCATACGCTCTATAACGAGTGTTACTACTTCGGACATAAAGGGTTCGTCCAACCCCAGCTTCTTCGCATACCGTATGGCACGGCGGATGATTTTCCGCAATACGTAGTCACGGCCATCGTTACCTGGCACAACACCATCGCTTATGAGGAACGCTGCACTCCGGGAGTGTTCAGCGACAACGCGCATTGCATAGTCGGTGTCCTTGTCCTTGCCGTACTGCTTTCCACAGAGTTCGGCGACCTTTTGTACAAGAGCATGGAAGATATCCGTGTCGTAGATGTTACGTTTGCCCTGTAGGATAACGGCGCACCGTTCAAGGCCCATGCCGGTATCTATATTGGGCGCAGGCAGAGGGGTACGAGTGCGGTCTTGAGCCTGGTAGAACTGCATGAACACAAGGTTCCACAGCTCCACGAAGCGTTCGCACTTCTGGCCGGTGACCGCAACTATGTTCTCACAGTTGGGGCCGCAGTCAGCTTGTCGGCAACCGAGAGCATCGCCAAAGTCGTAGTGAATCTCGCTGCACGGGCCGCATGGGCCTTCGTTGCCAGCCGGGCCCCAGAAATTATCCGCCTCGCCAAAGCTACGTATGCGCTCTTCCGGAATCCCCGTTTCAGTCCAGTAGCCAAGTGCCTCGTCGTCGCCCACGAACACCGTCGCCCACAGTCGTTCTCTTTCAAGCTCCAGTTTACCTGTCACAAACTCCCACGCGTTGGTGATCGCCTCTTTCTTGAAATAGTCGCCTACACTGAAGTTGCCCAGCATTTCGAAGAATGAGAGGTGGGTGGAGTCGCCTACGAATTCGACATCGGTCACACGCAAGCACTTCTGCGCCGAGGTCATGCGAGGGCCCGGGGGGGTCATCTCCCCCGTGAAGTACGGCTTGAACTGCACCATGCCTGCGTTGGTCAGGAGCAGTGTTGGGTCGGCCGCGGGTATCAGAGATGAGCTTGGTATGCGCAGATGTTCCTTGCTCTCAAAGAAGCGAAGAAAAGCCTCTCTTATCTCGTCGCCGGTCAAAGTTTTCATCTTTTTTGTCTAGAAGCCTACCCAAGGTTCAAGACTGAACCTAGCTAGGATTTTAGGTTAAGGCCATAGGGGTGTCAATGCGAGCTGTAGGCGCTCATCACTGAAACAGGTGAAGAATCTCACCTGCACCGCGTGACGAAATCACCTGTTTCAGTGATGGCACAGCGTGTGCATTCCCAGATAATGAGGGTAAGGAGCAAATCAGCGACATCAGATAACCATAAGGTTTCGTCCGGTCAAGGTAGGAGGTACCTGAAGTGGCTGGAGTAGCAGTGGTTCTGGTGGTATTTGCTGGGCTATTTACCATAGCAATAGCGGCTGTGATATGGCTTCTTATCCATACGGTAGGTTCTTTCCCGAGAAGGCAAAGAAGGCTGAGGCAAAGTACTGGGGGGCATAGCTAAGGCCCACGTATAGCGGCGTAACGCCAAACACTCTCACCACCCGATTTACCGCCTCAGGCAGATTAGTCATTTATAGGAGCCTGGCTCATCTTTGATGAAACGCCGATACAACCCTGGCACCTACAAAAAGGGTGGATGTCCCAAATGAATCGGGACATCCACCCTTTAGCGGAGACTAATCTGCTTGGGAGTTACGCTGCCTGCTTGCCTTCATCTGCAGGCTTCACGGTGACCTTGACTTCCTTGGGTCTGATCTCATCAGCCTTAGGAATCGTAAGAGTAAAGACTCCCTCGCCATATGTGGCTTCTATCTCGTCCGTCTTCAATCCCTTGGGAAGCGTAAGCGTGCGGCTGAATGTGCCATACCTCTGCTCCCTAATGAGATAGCTCCTCTCGTCAACCTCATCCTCGCCCTTGACCTCTCCCTTTATCGTCAGGATATTACCTGTGACGGTAACATCCACATCCTCCGGTCTGACCCCGGGAATCGCTACTTTCACCACTAGGCTGTCCTGGGTGTGATAGGCATCCACCCTCGGAATATCACTGCCACGATAAACTGCCCTTGGCTCGTATGGATGGGTTAATCCGTTCCCGAAGTGGCCGATTGCCTCTCGTACGCCTGTAAACTCCCTAAATGGCTCCCAACGTCGTATCACCATACTCTTGAACCCCTTTCGATTTCTTGTAAACATATTTCCAGGTGCCGTCACACGACCGAATTGCTTCCATTACAAGTGTAGCTTCCTTGTTATCCTATTGTCAACTTTCCTCATTTTTAGTCAAAAGTTTCATTGACAATAATGGCTGAGCATCCTATAATTATCGTCGGAAGAACTTATCCTCGGGAGACATTGAAACGACAGCTAAGAACTACTACGATGTGCTTGGAATAAAGCGTGGCGCTTCGGAAAAGGAAATCCGCCAGGCGTTCCGTCGCTTGGCGCGCAAGCATCACCCAGACGTTAACCCTGGGGACAAGGCCGCAGAGGCCGCCTTTAAGAACGTGAACCAGGCCCACGAGGTGCTGTCCAACCCGGATAATCGGCAGAAGTACGACCGCTATGGAGAAAACTGGAGGCACGCCGACCAGTTCACTCAGAGCCGTGGCGGACGCAGAACGGGCAATTTCACATGGGGCAACGGCGGAGACCAGTTTTCCGGAATTGGGTCATCAAACATGGACGATGTCTTTGGAAATTTCTTTGGTGGGCGCGGTTCCGGACCAACCACCAACACGTCGCGCCGACCGGTGAGACTTGAGCGGCCGGTTGAAGTGACACTGGAGGAGGCTTCCTCAGGCACAACAAGGGTGGTCCAAATTGGCAACGGTCTCCAGGTGGGAGGCCGACGCTTGGAGGTCAAGATACCAGCGGGTGTGGACAACGGCTCCCGCATTAGGGTGGGTGTCGAAGGCACAGGCCCAGGAGATGACCTAGACCTTGTGGTGTCGGTACGGCCTCATCCACATTTCGAGAGGAAGGGAGTTGACCTGTACGCTAAGGTGAATGTGTCCGTAGCGGACGCTGTGCTTGGCGGAGAGGTTGAGGTACCAACGCTCACGGACAAGATACTACTGAAGATCCCGCCTGAGACCCAAAACGGACGCTCATTTCGTCTATCAGGAAAGGGCATGCCGCGCCTTGATTCGCCTCAGACCAGAGGCAGCATATACGTCATAGCCCAGATTAGCATACCCTCCAATGTATCTGAGAGGGAAAGGGAACTGTTCCAAGAGCTTCGCTCCATTCGCGAGGATAAGGAGTAATTATGGTTGGGTTTAAGAGTCAGACCTGGGACGATAATGACCCCTGTTTCGTGATAAGCGTAGTGGCACGGATGCTGCGGGTACATTCCCAGACCCTGCGCTACTACGAGAGAGAGGGTCTCCTTGAACCGGCTCGTTCAAGTGGCAACATTCGTCTTTACTCTCAGCGGGATATAGAGAAGCTGCGGCGCATCAAATCGCTCACCGAAGACCTCGGCCTCAACCTAGCCGGCGTGCAAGTGGTGATGCAGATGATGGACCGCATGTCCAAGATGGAACAGGAGATAAAACGGCTCACTCAAAAGCTGGCTCAGGTGCAATCGTAGCATTCACAGTAGTATGACAATAGAAACGGCCCAGGGACATAGCTTACCAGCCAAACAACATCTGAACAACAAAAGTGGACAAGCTGATACTGGTTGATGCCGCTGGCCTGGGAAGAGAGATCACCTAGATGGTTAGATTGGTAAGTCTGCCACTGGTGGATGAGATAATCGAGAACCCCTTGCCCAGAGGAACACGGGCATCCCTCAAGAACATATTCTATGCCAAGAGCCTCATTCAAGACGCCGTCCTGCGTGAGGCACCCCAAACGAAGATGTTACCCGAGACGAAACAAGCAACACTCAAGATGGTCCGAGGAGAGGTTGACTTGCACGGCATCCACAGAAAACGGATAATGACAAAATATTTACAGCACCTGGACATCCACGTACTAATAGCCTAGGTGCTGAGGACAGGATAATACCCGTCCAACATGCCCACAGCGCTACTAAAATCGCGCCAAAAGTGAAGCTCCGCGTCTTATAATCAGTGCGGCCATTGGCCTCAGATAGAGAAAAGCGTGGAATTCAACCAACTAGGCCCTTGATTTTCTGGAGGAAGAGTAGATGATACCTGACAGTTTATACGGGCACTTTGAGTCCAAGAATGTATAAGGAGAAGGTGTCGTCCCGCGGGCCTTGGAACAACGAGCGCCTGCTAAAGACCCTTTCCATAGTTTTTGTACTCGCATTAATCGTTGTTGCGATTTTTCTCAGCGACAAGCTCCCGCATTATCAATCTATCGGGTACATTGGTGTGGTCGTACTCAGTTTTGTGAGCAGTGCCTCAATCCTTGTCCCGGTACCAGGTATCGCCGCTGTATGCGCGGGTCCAAGTCTTGGACTATTCCCGTTGTGGGTGGCAATTCTTGCGTCGATAGCCGAATCCGTGGGGGAGATGTCGGGCTACTTGTTAGGGTTCAGTGGCCGAGGGTTTGCGGAGAACAACAGATTCTATCCACGTATAGAGCGCTGGATGCAACGACGCGGGTGGATAGCCCTGCTAGCGGCATCGTCAATCCCCAATCCGCTGTTTGATCTTATAGGAATAGCAGCGGGGACACTAAAGTATCCGGTGTTGCAATTTCTTGTGTCGGTGTGGGTGGGAAAACTGATAAAGTCCTCCACCATCGTCTATGCCTGTTTCTATGGAATAGAATGGGCGCTAAGAGTCATCGGGTTGAACTAAATCACAGAACCGCTGTGTAAACGTTAGTGCTTGACACGGCAGAAAATTGTTCTATGGTCGGAAGAAGCCGGAGGCAAAGAGAAACACACCTACAGACTTCGTGGCATCCGCCCGGACAACTCGTATATGGCTCCCACGGCCATATCTTCATCGTCTCAACGTAAGTTGATGCGCCGAAGAGTTTCCATGTCGGTACGGGAAATGACCTGGTAGGCCAAAGTTCCGCGCCGCGTGCCATTGCCATTGCCATTGCCATTGCCATTGAGGAAGGACAATACAGACAGGATTAGGTCAATAAGACTATTTTGCATGTGCTGTTCCTTGTTTCTATAGACCAGTTATACGGTGAAGGCAGAATCATTGCAACAAAACACTCGAGAGACTCTGCCTAAAACATTGACCTGAGCACTATGGATTCATCCCTACCAGGGCCGGTGGAAACGATATCTATAGGGCAACCCATAAGCTCTTCAATCCGCTTCACGTAGTTTGCCGCCTCCTGTGGAAGATCGACGAACCTGCGCACACTGGCCGTAGGTTGTTCCCATCCTGGTAGCTCTTCATACACTGGCTCACATGCCTCCAACACCGCTGCGGTTGTGGGAAAGCCATCGATAATCTCACCATTCAAACGATATGCCACACACACCTTGATTGGTGAAATGCCATCTAGCACATCCAACCGTGTTAGTACGCCCGACGTTACATCGTTGATTACAACAGAGTATCTGGCGGCCACAGCGTCAAACCAGCCGCAACGTCTAGGCCGTCCCGTGGTGGTGCCGTATTCCCATGCCCGGTTCCGTATGAAGTCCCCTATTTCATCATGCAATTCCGTGGGGAGCGGGCCAGATCCGACCCTGGTGGTGTAAGCCTTGTACACGCCGGCTATCTCTTTGATATGTCTGGGACTGATGCCAAGACCAGTGCACGCCCCTCCGACAGTTGACGAGGATGAGGTAACGTAGGGATAGGTACCGTGGTCCAAGTCCAGCATAGCGCCCTGTGCCCCCTCAAGAATTATGCACTGGCCGACGGCCAGTGCCTCCTGCAATATGGGTTCCACAGGTCTGATGAATGGCTTGAGTTCCCTACCCCATCTCAGGCATTTTTCGTAGGTATCTTCCAAGGAAATGGGTTCTCCGCCGTATATCTTCGTTATTATGGCATTCTTCTGTTCCAGCACAAAGCTGAGCCTAGATAGAAGCTCCTTCTCATCCAAGAGGTCAGCCATTCTTAGGCCGATCCTCGCGGCTTTGTCCATGTAGGCAGGACCAATCCCCATGCCAGTGGTGCCTATGGCTTTTCCGCCCTCCGCACGCATGCTCTCTTCAAGAGTATCGAGCAATGTGTGATACGGCATGATTACGTGAGTCCTATCGCTGATAAACAACTGGCCCATCGGCACGGATCTTGATTGAAGGCCGGAAAGTTCTGCAAGAAATGAGTCAGGATTTACCACAACGCCGTTGCCGATGATACAGGTGCTCTCAGGCCTGAGAATTCCCACAGGGATGAGGTGGAACTTAAACTCACCAGCGTCCGTAATAACGGTATGGCCTGCATTGTTGCCACCGTTGAAACGAGCGATTATGTGTGCCTTCTCGGAAAGAAAGTCTACTACTTTCCCCTTCCCCTCATCGCCCCACTGGCCTCCGATTATGGCATAAGCAGGCATATTATACCCTCTGTGGAATATAGACTTATGGCAAACTCTGGAAGTATAGCAAACGGTAAGCTACTTGGAAAGAGAGCCTGCACTCATACGAATATTGAGGCACAAGCCCTGCTCTCAGCGTGGCCACTTGCCTTCAAGACTCCATGTTATTCTCCATCTGTTGAATCTCCTGCTCCACTTCCTGCAACCGACGGTAGTCCTCTTCAAAAAGCTTGTAGCATCTTTCCAGGTAGAGCTGTGCAAGCATGGCCGCAGATGCCGCAGGCATCTCAGTAGTCTGTATTAACCTTGGTATCCAATAATGTTCTGGCAGATACCTGGCGAGAGTGGATATCTCGTCCTCGGTTTCTTTCATCAAGCGTGGGTCGGAACCCTCAGCGGCGAATCGCAGTTTACCAACCAGCTTGGAGAGTTCGCTCAACTTGTCCGGTTCTCCCATCAGTTCATAGATGAGTTCATTCACTGTGGATGCTTGAGGCAGAACCAATGTCTCCAAGGACTGCTCCCACAGGCGTGCGTATTCCTGTTGCAAATCGCTCACCACTTGAATCAGTCCCATGGGGTCGTTGGAATCGCCCGTGCCTCCGTCGATAAGATCGTCGCCCCTCGTTTCCGCCAGATGCCTGAGATGGTCAAGGCTATCGATTTTCTCAGGAAGAGGAGGAAAGGCAAATCCAGCCATGTCCTGAGAGGTCATGCCCTGCATCTGGTTGGCAAACATAGGAGGAATGTATTTTGACACGTCCACTTTTATTGGCAAAGCGATTATGTAGGTCGCCAGCACCGATTCCGGGTCATACTTCTCGCGAAAGTATGCCAAGGCATGCCCTTTGGGAGCCTCTCGCGCTCCACGTTCAAAGTACAGGTCCAAAATTAGCCTCTCAACCTTAGTCTCGCACATCATTATACTACTAAAGCAAGACACAACACTCGCATCTTAATTTCAGGGCATTCCGGAAACGCAAACGGTCTTTCACGCTGCAAGACCGTTGATGGGATGTGCTAGAATGGGATAGCTGTAAAACGAGGGTCTGTATAGACCATTGCAAGCACCAATCCAGTATACAACGACAAACAGAACTACAGGGAGGATGTAAGATGCAGCAATTCACCGAACCCAGAGAGCGCCTACTGCTAGGGGCAGGTCCCAGCAACGTCAGTCCCAGAGTCATAAGGGCTATGACCCTGCCCCTCATGGGCTATTTGGACCCAACGTTTCTTAAGGTGATGGACGAGGTGACCGCACTGCTGCGTCAGATGTTCCGCACATCCAATGAGTTCACTCTGGCTGTCTCTGGAACTGGTACGTCAGGAATGGAAGCATCTCTGGTGAATATGCTTGAACCGGGCGATACCGCTGTTATCGGCACCCACGGTCTCTTTGGACAGCGTCTGGCGGACATCGCTTCCCGCTGCGGCGCAAATGTGATCACAGTACCAGCGGAGTGGGGCCAGACCCTTGACCACGCCGC
>Ga0302133_10000355_pt1 | contig 28844 bp, 39 predicted proteins | sample CB9_331_MG_FD_203121 | JGI IMG/M metagenome (GOLD analysis project Ga0302133, IMG submission 203121) | Marine microbial communities from Western Arctic Ocean, Canada - CB9_33.1 | ecosystem: Environmental > Aquatic > Marine > Oceanic | place: Canada: Western Arctic Ocean | collected 2017-09-19 | reverse complement strand
ACCACGCTCCTGACGGATGCTTGTCGACAAACGTATCCCAGACCGCACTAGTAGCGAACTCTTTGCGTGGATACGAAACAAGGTTGCTATCACCTGTCATCGCGTGAACCTGCTTCAAGCTGCCATAGAGATGCATCATCTGGTTGTGACGACAAAGTAAAACCAGCTTTCTGGAACGCCTTCACAGATCGCTTGTTGTCGGGACGCACGAAGGCTACCGGAATGCGACCGCTTGACCGTATGATGTCGGCGAGTTGCTTGATCGCGGTTTGTCCTATCCCGTGGTTTCTTTGTTTTTTCTCCAGCACAATGCTGATCTCAGAACGATCATCGTCGTCATACTGCTCTATGCGGGCACTCCCTGCCGGGGCAGCGTCTTTCTCTATAATCCACACAGACTCAGCGTGCCCAGGTTCAAGTCGCGTCGATAACCAAGCGGCGTGCTCCTCCCATTCAACCTTCCTCGACAACCTAGACACTTCGCGTACGTCGATATCATTGCGCCATAAAAAGATTAGCTGAGCATCATCTAACGTTGCCCTACGTAGAGAGATCGTTGGCGTCTCGGACCCCAAATATGAGAGTTGGAACCGCCAAAATCTAACCGTTCGCGTAATTGCGCTCATTTACCACACCCTAATTAGGTTTGGAACCAAACCGATACGGACGCATCTTGTCTTCGACATGGGGCGACGACAGGCTCCAGTCGTCTTCCTCAATCACATACATGGACTTCTCGACTACGTCGATCCGCTGCACATAGTCAGACAATTGCGCTGGAGTCATGGCGTGTGCTGAGTCAGGATTCGATGGGTCGGTTGTGTCGAGCTTCATATGCGCCTCAATGATGTGCGCCCCAGCCGCGAATGCCAACGAACCGGTCCACGTCAATTGAGGTGACGTGTGATCTGAATAACCATCGAGATTGTGGAAATGGATATTAGAGAGATTCATGGCATCGAACGGCGTCGGGTAAGCACTGACGCAGTGGAGTAGGTCGACGCAGTTAGCACTAGCAAACACGAACGACAGCATTTCAATCTCATCGTAAGAACACATGCCCGTCGACAAGATCATGCGCTTATCACCATCGTCGCAGTGCCCTATGACCTCGCTATGAAGCTCAGTGTCCAGTGCCTCAAAGCTGGACACCTTGAACTTCGACACGTGTCGGTCGATGACATGCACATCTTGCGGCATGTAGACCGTGCAGATATAGTCCACGCCCAATGCGTCACACCGCTCACGCAATTGGTAATGCCACTCCTCAGGCCACATCAGGTAACGCTTGTATACATCTGCGTATCCATCAGCGAACGCTCGACCGCGACGTTTCGCCATTGCCGTGGCGTTACTTGTCCATTGGAATTTGACCGCAGCTACTCCAGCCTTGGCACAAGCGTCTATCTGCGCCAGCATCTTATCCAGGTCAGCATCGCCGCAAGCACCCGCCTCGGCTATGACATACGCAAAAGGGTGAACTCGTTTATGTCTAGTCATTGCCAAATCCCGTGAAACTGCATCACATAATTCTCAACGCCCTATCGTTTATGCTGAGACGACTTTCGATCTCGTCAACAAGTAGCGTCGTCTGAATGCCTTCTCGTAACGAACAAAACAACCCTTCTGGTCCGTTTGCGTGCGTGACTTGTAATGCTTGATCCCGATACATGGCTTCGATGGTTCGAGGTCTTACGTCCCAGTGATGACTGACCACAGCCTTGTCCGACATCACGACCTCGACGAAACGTGCCGCTGGCTCTTCAAACGGCAATATACGAACGCTCCATCTACCAAGACGATGTGTGCCGTCTATCCAATACATTCCACGTGTGAAGCTGACATTCTCAATGCGCTGCGTTGACGTAAGGTAGCTCACCAAGTCAATCTCGTGCGAGAACTCTCGCAGCGGGTCAACGTAATGATTTCCAGGCCACTTGCGCATGTCGCTGCTCACGCACAGGGTGATGTCACGAATAGAACGGCGTGACGCATAAAGTTGTCTCACATACGGATGAAAACGCCAGCAATAGCCGACAGCAATAGTTTTGTCCATCAGCGACTGACATTGTCGCAATTCGCTCTGAGTCAATTGCTGATCAGTGACAGGCTTCTCCATCAACACCGAGCAGCGCGGGTGCTGTTCCTGTAGTGCGAACAACGTGTCGAGATGATGTGGAGCCGGTGACGCAATTACCGCGATGCTAGGAGTCGTGGTGTCGAGTAACTCGCTGACAGTCTCTACGCAATTGATCCCGTCTGGAAATGTTTCGCTTTTTAGATCACACCCGATGACCGTCGTCTTTGCTTGACTGCGGAAATGCGAGACGTACCGCTGCCCCATAGACCCAAGACCGATCACGACAGCGACTGAGTCTGATGCCATTCCCTCTAGATGCTGACTTTGACCTGACTGGAGATAAGTTCAGCAAGCTCGTAGATTGTGTAGGTGAGACACTCTTTTGAGTTGCTACGATATGGACTCGGGATGCTGATGGTGTTGTCTGTTTTCCATTCATCCTCTGTCCACGAGTGCACCGCTGGAGGTATGACAATGACGCCTTCTTGTGCAATAGCGCGAGTGGACTCGTCCTCGTTCATTAGATCCTCATGGCGCTTCTCTCCACCTGGACGTATTCCGATGGACCGTATGTTGGAGTCGTATCCCTCCACCAAGCCTTTGAATACGTGACCATAGGCGCACGCCAATAGATGAATCGTGGAGCTACGCATGACCGGCAAGATGATCTCGCCGCCGCGCATAATATCTATAGCCTTGAATATGTGCTTTACAGCGTCGTCGATGGTCATCCAGAAACGAGTCATCGAATCGTCGGTCACTGTCAGCGCTTCGTTGCGCTGGCGTTGTCTGTCCCAGATCGTCAAGACGCTTCCCGTGCTGGCAAGCACGTTGCCATACCGCACGCATGAGATACGTGTGCCGCGTGGTGCCGAGTGCGCGTTCAATTCACGCAGACAGTTCTCAGCTTGATACTTGCTCCCGCCATACGTATTCGTCGCCGAGACTGCCTTGTCTGACGACACCAGCACGACGTTCCTGACGCCTTCAGCGCGTGCCGCGTTCGCCACGTTGATACTGCCAATAACGTTCGTCTTGTGCATCTCCAGTGGATTGTATGCACCGTCATCGACTCGCTTGAGCGCTGCCGCATGAATGACCGTGTCCATCCCCACGCACGCATCACGAAGGCGTTCTTCGTCTCTTACGTCACCAAGGAATGGACGAAACGCTTCGTAGTGGCTGAACTCGTTGACGAGTTCAGCAAGCCTTGACTCAGAACGTGCAAATGCTGCGAGGCGGGTGACATCGTCACGTTGCAACGCATACCGCAAGATCGCACGGCCAAGTGTTCCGGTCGCGCCTGTGAGCAGAATGTTCATGGGCAATAAGCCCCGCTTGCCTTTCGATCTTCACCGACGCGACTGGCAAGCTCAGCGTACGCTTGTGAGCGCCTGTAGTCCTTGTCGTCTTTCATGTAGTAGCGCTCAATCCGATCTGAAGGCGACCTCGTGGCCGTTATCCACGAGACGTAGAAGCTCAATGCCATACACCCACACGTGATAATCAAAAACTCCATATCAGTAGTCTCCTTACCATCGCTTGAATCTCAATACGCCATCAGCGCCCTGTGCTGCGTCTTCAATGTGCACCGCCAAACGCTTTGCATGTAAGTCTCGATGACATCTCGCACAGAGCAGTACGGATACGCACGTGTTAACCCGTTCCTCTATCGGGAGTCCTCGCGTTTGGCTGCGATAGACCAACTCGTGCATCTGCAACGGGAACATCAGGTCAGGCTTTGTTCCCATTCCTTGACACGCTCGACAGCCACCGTCACGGTCAACGACCTTCTCGCGCACAGATTTCACCCACGCGCTGTCTGCTCGCTTCTGGCGCTGGCGTTCTACTCTGCGTGGCGGTGGCTTTGGTATCGTTGGCATTGCTCTAGACTTTGCGAACCCGAGTCGTGCGTTCGACCTCGCAGATGGCAAGAACGTTCTTGGGCAGCAACGCCTCGACCGTGTCGGCATCAGCAGCGTTCTTGCAACGGATCAAGACGCATGGTTGCGACTCATCGGTCGTGTCGCCCTTCATCGCCAGTCGTAGTTGCCGCACAGACAGGTCATCGCTGGCAACCTTCTCAGCCCATTCCAATTGCTTGGACTCTGGCAGCTTAGCGAGGCACTGGTAGTGACTAAAAGGCACGCCATGAACACGAGTTGCCGGTGGAACGTTTCGACAGACCCACGCATAGACACGAAGCGTTTCCTCGTCCCATCGAGTTGCCTCAAGCGCTTGCGCCGCATGTTCACCGAACTTGTCCTCCCCCATGTTCAGCCAGTCACCCCACCACCATTGACACGCTTGATTCGTCAGCCGGATGAACTCACCCAAGCGTTGCCATTGATCCATGTCGAACTCGCCTTCACGTGGCTTAAGTCCAGTCGGGGAGAAGGTGAAGCTGTCGATGTCGAACGTCTTGTCTGTCGTTGACATCACTAAGTCCTCGTTCATTTATGCCTCGTTGAGATTCTGATGTTGACGTGCGGTGCTTCGCCTTCTAGGGCGTAACGTTTCACCGCGTGAAGTGAGTAAACCTGTGAGTCGTCTTTGAAAATCACGCCCGTCAGCGCATCAAGCGCAGCACGAGCGAGCTTGTCCACGTCCGGTCGTTTGGTGTGCGGTCGGCGGGACGCCGCACGAGACAAGCTCTTCGGGCACGGCATCGCAAAACTGAGCCGCACACGAACGGGGTCGGTGGTGAATGCCGCAGCATGATCCTGAGCAACAAGGCGGATTGCTTGCTCCCAGACTTTGACCGCTGGACTGCTGTTAGTGAGAACGGGTCGGGTCCAACCCTTTGGGATGAATCCGCGCATAGAACCTTTAGGCCGTGGAACACCTGAAACCTGAAACCTTATTACCATCAGACCTGTTGCGTATGAACAACGCAAGCATCTCACGTCCGAGAACGCCTGTCCAGTCTTTTGGGCTACTTTATTGCCGCAAGATTTGGTGCTAATGCAAAAAAGACCCCGGCAGGCGTCAAACCTGTCGAGGTCTTTGGTGTTTGTGGCGGCTGTCAGGCTTATGTCTTACTACGCGGATCGGCGTCGACTGTCCGGTGTGCGTAGCGCGTGACGCTCCGTCCACACTAGCGTTTCGGGATCGATGTGCACCGCCGCCTCGCAGCCGACCGCGCCGTTTCGGTTTTTCAGTACTCGCGCCATCACGACATCCTGAAAGTCGAATCGCTGAACCGCCGTCAATGACGATCCGCGTTCTGGCCTATGCAAACCGACGAGGTAGTCCACGACCTCCTCCGTGACGCCTGAGTCCCGCGTTGACGACAACGACAACGGGATGGACCCGTCACCGCCCGCCTCACGATTGACTTGCAACGCAAGCACCACTGGAACCTCGCACCGCTTTGCGAGGTCTTTAATCTCTCGGCTGTTGTAGCTCGTGCGTTCGTACGGCTTCAGATCGCTGTGACCTCCAACCAGCCCGAGATGATCGATCAACACCAGACCGATATCGTGCTGACGCTTCACTCGCATCGTTGTTGCCTCCATCTCAGCCACAGACATCCCGGCGCGGTCGCATATGTGCAACCGACTGAACGTCTCACGGTACTGGCTTGATGAGATCAAACTGCCGCCCATAGCTTCCAGCGCCTTCTCCCGTGACAAGTTCCACTCTTGCTGAACCAGTCGCGTGACGATCTGCGCGGTTGGCATCTCCAGCGAAAACATCAACGCTGGGATCTCGTAGTCCATCACTGACCGTATGTACCGACCCATCCACAAGGTTTTGCCTATGCCGGGTCGCGCTGCCAGTCCAAGCACCTCGCCAGACGATAGACCGTTGATGACCTTGTCGAGTTCACGCAACCCCAACCACACCCGTCGACCTGACGTACGTTCCTGTGACAGCGCAACCGCTGCGGCGTGCTGAGCCTCTGAGTCCATGACAATGCCGCCACCTGACGACTCTCGGACGATAGTGTCTACAGCTTCAAGATGTTCACCGACGATCTCTTGCGCTGATGCGCTCGCCTCAGACAAACGCTGCTCAAGGTTTTGTGCCTCGTGATAGATCCGACGCGCACGTGAAAGCTCGCGCAGTTGGCCGATCATCCACTTGGCGTTCTCATCGTTCAAAGCAACGGTGTTATCCATACAACGGCTGATCGCCATAGCCGAACCACCGCCCTGTCGAAGCAACACCGAATCAGGCGACGTGCCGTCTGACACCAGCTTCGCAGCAATGCGAACAAGATTGCGACATTCAGGATTCCAGAAGTGTTCCTGCTTGATACCTAGAGACGAATACAACTGCCAGCCGTGGTGCATGATGATCTGACCGACTACACACTCCTCAAGATCGTAGTTCGTCAACAAGGACAGCGGCGACCCTTGGTCTTCACTCATGACCGTGCCGCCTTGCGTGCGAACGATGACTTCACTTGTAGCTCACAACCGGGCACGTCGAACTCCTCACGCATCGCTTCCGCTTGCGCGTTCAGCCAACTCTGATTCGGAGACAATGCGTTCGGTGTGATGTGACCAGCCGCAACAGCTTGAATAAGTCGCATCAGGTCGTGGCAACTTACTGAGTATCTCTTGCGCTCTATGATCGGTGAGTCAGCCTTTGTCTGTTCAGGCAGCGTGTCGTCTATGACGGCGACCATAGGTGGCGGTGCCTGTCTCACCGCTTCGGCTTGCGAGATCAACGCATCGGCCAAGGCGGTGTCGGTCGCAAGGTCCGCCGCTGTCTGAAGGAACTCCACCTCTTCGTCTTGGCATTGCTGTGCCTCGGCGTGCGCCTTGGCGAGTGTGGCTTCAGCCTTCGCTTCGCGTGCGAGTGCGGCTCGCGTGCGATAGTCCATCAGCAACGTCGACGCACGTTCTACAGCAGCGTCAATCTCAAGCACGTCGTCACGCTTCCACGCGAGTATCACGTTCCGCTTCTTGTTCAGCGGCAAGAGCATTGACGTATAGGTCTTAACGACCTCGGCACGCATAGATCGATACGCTGCAATCATGTGTTCAGCAAGTCGAGAGTCTTCAGGCGTGACAAGTTGCGGCGGCAGATCGTCGGGTCCCATCGGTTTCGAGAAATAAGGTTTGGTCAGTGCTTCAATTTTCATTGGTGGCCTCTCTGATTACGCCGAACACTTCAACTTCGTGGTAGCGCGTGATGATCTTCCATGCGTCAAGAATGTCCTCGTGCTTACGGTAGCTGTCGAGACGGAAGCTACCGTCTGCCGCAAGGTATACGTTCATACGTTTGTCAATGCGGTAAGCTCGGTCGCCTTTGACGCCGCACCGTTCAACCAATATCTGATACAGCGCGATCTGTAACCGATGCCACTTTGCCATGCCTCCTGTCTTGTAGTCGATGATGACTCGCTCACCATTGATCAGACCAACGCGATCTGGACAACCGGTCAGGCAGATGCTCGGGTCGTCCTTTCTCACCTCTACCTCATCCCATTGTGGCGTGAAGCGTTCCGCGAATCGTGCAACCGCATGGCAGTAGCCTTGCAGTGGCTGAGGTAGCGTGGTGATGAACGCATCGTTCGTTCCGTTGACAACGTGCGGTTCAATCTCGACCGAATGCTCATGCACCGCCGTGCCTCGCACGAGTGCGGCTCGCACCGCTGGCGTGTTCGGTATCGGTGTCGTCACCCCAGCCCAACGCAGCAACTCTGTGACGCGGATCATTGATGCCTCCGTCGAAGAGAAGAGACGCCCCGACTGGAGCGCCCCTTCAAGGTTACGTGCTGGCAAACGTTTTGGCACAGACGACGCAGTACCAACCACGCTCACCATTTCGTTCGATCATGCGGCGATCATCGTTGCCGCAATGTGGACAGCGCATCAGAACGGGATGTCGTCAAGGTCTGGCGTGACATCAACAGGTTCGGCTAGCACGGGAGATCCTAGTGTTGACTCGACGGGTCTTTCCACTAGCGCGATAGACTTCAGCGCGTTGTAGGGTCTGCCTTCTGCTCCGTCGCGTGGCTTGGTGATCTGTTCCACGTATTCAATCTCCACTTCGCAGTCTCGGTCGATGGCCGTATGAGCGCACGACGCCTGACCATCGTCGAGGCATGTATAGACTCGACGAGTGCTGACGATCTTGTGAACAGTCGTCCCGTTCTTCCAGACGCTTGTCGCTTTGACCTCAGTGATCTTTTCTGGACCGTCGTGGTCTTCAAGCGTGGGCTTCGGTCGTGACGGTGCCGCGTTCGATGTGGCTGTGCGTGCCACGGCTCGTTGCCGTGGTGCTGACCGGTCAGTTGTCTCCAGTTCTTCAGCGCTCACCTCTCCGAACGCCACAAGGTTGCTGACTGCGCGATTCGTTGCGCGAGTATGCGCGTGCGCCCTGACGTTGTGTTCTGTGCCACCGATACCGCCGCGACGCTGTGCCTTCTCACTCGCAAAGCACGCACCATCACCATCAGCGAAGCGACCCGTGCGAGGGTCGGATGCTTTGTAGGTAACGCAATAGCCAAAGTCGTCACCGTAGTCCTGACGTTCCTCGCTCACAAGTGCAACGTTCAGATTGAATCCCTGCGCGATAGCCTTCCAATATCCCTTGCGCCGGAAAAGCTTTGGCGTCCCATCAGCATTGGTGCCCGTCTCGACGATCTGATCAGGCATCAGACGGTCGAGTGTCTTTTGCATGTCCTGATATCTACGGACGTTCGACTCCAATTCGTCAGCGCTTGGCGCTGCCATGATGTCCGGTGCTTCAACGACCGCGAGTTCCGTGGCTGGCTTATTCATTCGTTCCTCCAGTAGATGTGATGGTGATATTCGGTGTCTGCCAGATTGTGTACTCGACCGCGTCCGACAAACTGCATGACATGCGCTGCGACAACGTCTCGATGTGTTCACGACATGCTCGTGTGAGCGATACCGTTAGCCGGTCCTTGTGCGGTTTGCCTGGAAACCGAGTCGGGCGACCTCGACGTTTGCTCGTGTTTTCTTCTCCCACTGACTTATGCCTTTCTGTTTAGATATGACGTGTGTTTGGTGTGATGTGCGCGTGTGGGTCGACAGGACGCGCTGTGCTGGACGAACTCAACGTAAGACGTGTGTCTCTATGTCTGACGCTCTGTCGTCGTTTACGAGAGGTCTATGGCGCGACCTTCGTCTTGCAACATCGTCGCCATCGCATTGCCGATCCGTAGAAGTGATGTGTCGAGTGCAACTTGCACATCAATCGACGACTTCAGTGCCATCACGTCTGTCCCGTTGGACACCTCACGCAACTGAGCAACGACATTCGCAAGAGCACCATCGTCGCTCAGATTCTTCATGTTGAACGTTTCAAGAAACTCATCGAGCCGTTTGAAGAATCGCTTTCCAAACACGCGCTTGTCGCCATCCGGCTTGGTCAACGTCGCCCGCATGTTGTCGATGATGCCAAGCAACGTCAAACGAAGATTGTCTTGAAACGCTTGGAGCTCTTTTTTTATTTCCTTTTTGGAACGTTCAAGATCAGCCTTATACACGTCAGCAGCTACATGCTTCAAAATGTCAGGGGTAGCGTCGATGGGCATATACCGATAGACCAAAGAGAATTGCTTCGACGCAGACTCTGCGCTGCAATAGTCAGACGCATTAAAATAGTCGCCAAGTCTTTCTTTGGCTTCCTCAATCACGTCCTCCCATTCGTCTTTTAGTGATTTTTTAATACTTTCCAATTCAGTCAAAGCAGCTTGAAGCTCAGAATCTACGTGCTGTACATATTCCAACGGCACAACATAAACGCCTTGCCTAAACAACGAATTCAACGAATACATCCGTAGCAATTTTTTTACTCGATACTTTAATTTGCTCATTGATGACACAGACTCGCTTTTCATGAGTCGCTTCATCGAACGAACTTCTGATGGTGCCTTCCCATTCGTGAGATCTACATTGACGCGCTTCCACGTGCCAAGCAATGACCAGTCGATTACGAGATAAGTTGCTCTATCGCCAATACTGGTTACGGTTGTCTCTTTGATAGTCATGTTTGGTGGCCTCTCAGTCGAGTGTGATGACGCGAAGCACGTCATCGCTAGGGACGTTCGTTGTGGTGGTTGGAGATGTTGCCTTGTCGGTCCGCCTTGTCCACGAGCCGCCTTTTGCCCCAGTCAGATAGGGCTTCAGTTCTGCGAGTAACTGCCTGAACGCATAATTGCCTATGTGGACGTTGGCTGACTGACACGCTCGCGCCAGTATCGCCTTTGGCTCATTGAACTTCTTGAGACTATTAGCCGCACGAGCGATGTCTGAATCTAGGTACTTGTGATCCTGTATCGTGCCTTTCCCGTGATCCTCCACGTACTCAATATGACGGCACGTATAGTTTCCGTTATTGCGTTTTGGCGAGAAGCGCCAACCTGGACAGTTGCAACTGATGTGCTTGCTGTCTGTTTCTGCGATGTCGTGATGCCTTTTCACCACGTAGATATTTTCTGGGTTGCGCGTGCTGTTAAAACGACCAAGTACGGCGAACGATCCAGCTTGCTTCGCCACTACAGACCTCGCTCTCGTTGAAGCCAAACGTGTTCGGCGTCAAGCGCTTCGGCGCGAGATGCGAACGGCCCAAGCACGGGACCGTTGACCGGTGACATGTCAGCCGTCCAGCCGTGCGAACCATCAGCGCACGATGGCTCTACGTGGCTGACTCGTTGCACCGTCGCATCGCCTTCGCCGAGCAGAGGTGCGAGGTCGTCGGTATAAATGAACGCCATGCGACCGCCTTGGATCGTGATGGTAGACATTAGCTCCTCGCCTTGATAGTGATTGCCGGTCGCTTGTGGTATTCAGGAGTCACGGCGTCGCCCGTAACCTTACCGAGTTGCCTTTCGAGGTCTGCCGTTGCTTTCTTACACTCAGCACCAGCGAACCCTGATGTCTCAACTTCTACGTTCCCGTCCGTATCAATGGTCACGTTGATAGTTTTCATTCTTTATGTCCTCCAATACTCGTTACTCATTACAACCGCGAGTCTCAAACATCCCCGCCAACTCAGGTTCCTGCGCCATCAGAAGCCGAGCATAGTACCGCGTGTGGTTGTTGTTTAACTTCCAGTCATCCAGTGTGCGAGTCGTTTCAAATCTGGCGTGCCATCGCAGTCGCTCCCAGACCGTTCGGATACCAAATCGCGTCACCCCTCTTCGACGAATGTCGATGCACAAGTTTCGGAGATGGTCATACACGTGAGGGTTGTCTCGATGAAATTCCAAGAACCGTTCCTCAGACTCACTCACGAGACAGGAGAACAACGGAAGTTCTTTACCCATCCGCCTTCTCCTTGAAGATGCGCCTCGTTTCATCTGCGTGCCGTTGCATCACCACTCGCTTGAACCGCTCTGGCACCACAACCGTCCTGTTGCAATAGTCACAGCAGCGACCCGACGCGACTGGTTCCGCGTTGTGTCCGTATGGATCATCAATGCGATTGTCCGAGCAGATACAACATCTCATTACTGCACCCCCGTGAGCTTGACGGTTCCATTCGCTAGCACGCGACGAACGACGCGATAGCCATTCCGACGCAAGTGACTTGTCGCACGCGCCACGCCATACTCAGTCTTGAGCTTCGTCAGTTGCCTTCCTCCAAGTCGTTTGGTGATCGCTCGTCCGTGAGGGCCATATTCGTCATAGATCAAACGATAGCCGTTGCCGGTTGGATTCTTAACCACGCCTACCTCGTAGTCTGAACCCGGCACCGCGATAGCGTGTTCTCCCTTTCCGAAGTCTTCTGGTTTGAAGCCATCCTCTACCGTCTGACGACCCACGTCCGAATCAGCAAGGTATCTGTCGAACCATTTGTAGGTGCGCTTCCCTTCCAAGAATGTCAGTCCCAGTTTCCCGCACGCCGTCTTGAGTGCGGTGAGGTCGTTGATCTCTACTTCGACGTTTGCTACGTGGCTCATTGTTTCCCCTTTAGGATTCGTCCATGTCGAACATGCGGTCGGATGAGGCATCACTGACGACAACCATCGTGCTGTCGTCATCTGATGATGCGGTGGTGTCCTGATACGTTCCGCCCTTTGCCGCATCGAGGAATCGGTTATGCGACAACCGTCGCAGCTTACGGATGACCTCTGGACTCGACTTCGCTACAGGACAGGTGAAACGTGATGCTTGCCTGACCGTCATGTTCTGCCGGTCGGCAGTCTGGCAACAATTTTTGATGTCGCTCCCAGTCCATCCTTCGTCGAAGTCCACGCCGGTCGCCTTCACGTCGAACTTCTTCCCATACAACTTCCAGAGCGACTTCCGTGCCGCTGCGTCTGGCATCTCGACGTACCACGTCCCTTGCTTGAACCGTCGCCGTAGTTCAGGCGGCAGCGAATCAATGTTGTTACAGGTGGCGATGAAGAACAGCGACCCTTGTCCGATGGCTTTGATTACGTCAAACGCTCGGCGCGTCATTTGTCCCGTCTCGCCAACGAGCGAACCCTTCATAGCACCGAAGTCAGCAGCGAGCGTCCAGCAATTGCCTTCGTTTCCACTCGCTTGGCAGAATGCCGTCTTGCCGGTCCCTGGACCGCCGACAAGAATGACGCCGTCTACATCGTTGTCCTCCATGAACTGCAACATGTAACCGTGCTGCTCTTGTGACGTGCCTGACGAGTCGTTGCCAAACGCGCCCGCCATCATCTTCTCGATCTCGTCAATGAAGACGAACGCACGTGGCGGTCGTTTGCCGTTGATGACGCTACGAACGAATCCAGATATCGCACTCAGTCCACGCAACTGGTCGAAGGTCGTGTCACCGTCGCAGACCTTCACGCCCGGCGTTTGTTTGATCGTGTCTCTCTGGTGTTTGCGCATAGCGACCATGTCGAGTCCAGAGATACGTAACGACATCGCAGCAACCTGCTCAGCTTGCTGTGTGGCAAGTCCTGCCAGTGCGTGAACCGCTGCGTCCATGACTTCTGATGAAGGCGCATCAAGTCCGGCGTTCTTGTGCAACGTCTTGATGATCGGTCTGAAGTCGTCACACTGCGGCAGCGCCTCAGCAAAGACCACCACGTCGTGACGTAGTTCAGCCGGTAACAAGCACTCTGGCATCGTCATCACAAGTGTGCGTCCATTGTTTTTGTATACGTCTCGCAGATTCCAGATGGCTTGAACAACACTCGGGTCAAGCCTTGCGGCTTCCCAATATAAGTGGACGTTCGCCATGACGACGAACGCATTGCGCGGGGCGAGCGCAAGCACAGTCAGCGCTTGTGTTGGGTGCGCCGTGGCTAGTGCATCGCCACCGACAGGTTCCAGCATGGACGGCAGCGCTTGAGACGCCGTGTCGTTGACGGGTCGTATGCCATTGATTGCGTCCCAATGGAATTGCGATGATGTGGGACGTTTTCGATCTGTGTCGAACTTCTCTATGGCGCTGAACAATGATGTGTTCGTAGCGCCGGGGTCTGGCGTCTCAATAGCTATAAGCGGCGTGGACACACGGCGTGCGTTGATGACTTGGTCTTCTGTTTTAGCTCTCATTGAAAGCTCCTATGATTAGCGTACGTGGACGATATCGTTGTCGAATTTGCTTGCGTATTCTCTGAGCTTGCGCGGCATCTGAATCAGCGACATAGCCACCCGGTACTCTTCCCAGTTGTATCGTCGCGTCGATCCACACTCCTCGCACGTGCCTCCAGTCTTGTCTAGTAGTTCAACGACAGAATCGATCAGGTCAGCAGCCTGTCGCAGCGCTTCGCTTCTCTGCATACCGTTGATCGCTTCATCGTCACTGCTCGTCATCGTCACCCCCCCATAGCACTTCAGTCACTACGTTCATCATCAAGCACACCATCGTCATCACCACGCCGACAGCTATCAACTCAACGGCAATCATTGGGAAATCATTCACCGGTCATCCTCCATACTGAAATCTGGTTCGTTCACCCATCCGCACGATTCGCACTCAGCGAAGTCACGACGTGCTGTTGACAGCGGCACATCGCACTGAGGACATTCGGGCGGCTCATCATCAGGCGGGTCGAGCGGTAGTTCTGGGAACGCCATGCCCTCCTATTTGGTTTTGTGTCGTTGCCGTAATAAAAGACTAAAAGAGAGAGGAGCGCTTGGCGCTCCCTCTCTTAGGTACTAAGTACTTAAGTACTTAAGTAGACGTTTCACCGCTGCGTCTGTTTGTGTTCTTTTTTGGCACTCCCTTAAATCAGATGGATGGTCTGTATGTCTCTTGATTCTTTTCAAGCTCGCTGAGCGTGAGCGGAACTGGGACATCAAGATCGGGACGATGCTCACGCAATGTCCATGCTGCCAATCGGCAGTAGAAGCAGAAGAAACCATCTGCATTGTGTGACTCGATTGTCCTTCTCAAACCAGCCACAGACCGTACTCCCGCCGACGCCCTAACGTGAGAGCGTGTCTCCTTGTCGAGCAAGTCCCACCACGTTGTTCTCTTTTTTCTTGTTGTCATCATGCCTTCCTTGCTGAGTCTTATCCGATGAAGGTGATTCCGTTCATCGCAAAGCAAAGGCGGATATCATCCATCGAACTGTGTAGCTCTTCGCGCTCGTCCTCATCCTTGCAATCACTTTCATCTATCGCCTTACCAATCACAGTGGGCTGAAAGCGAAGCACCCCGTTGCCCCCCATTACAGCCGCGATCAACCAGCGGCATCCATTGATGTTTCTTCGCCAAGATAGAACGATGCCAGAATGCTGCGCGTCCCCGTTAATTCTCTCAAACGTGTAGTCATTGATAGAACCAAACCAATCCAAGACGATCTTTGCTTGTTCAGGTGTTGAGTGCATCGTGCCTGTTTCAGTGATTCGCGTTGGCGTATTGCTTTTTGTTGTCATCATGCCTTCTTTGCAGCACCTTGGCTGCGGTTGTGGTTCTAATTGTCTATGACGTTGCTGACCATCTGGTTCATCGCCGTAGCGATAATGAGTCTGGCGTTGGCCGCATCAACCTTGGCCCCCGATGCACCAACAACGAGTCCAGAGATGTTGCCAACTTGGATGTCATCAGCCGCAGACTGTCGGGCCAACTTGAGGTCGCGTATCAGTGCGTCCAATTCGTTAAGCAAATTGCCCTTAGCGTAGATGGCTTCGTAAACGAGGTCGTTGGAGAGGATTGTCAAATCAGTCATTGTGCTTATCCTTCGCGGTCGCTGATCGTCTTGGGATGATGTCGTCACCCCTCTCAAGGTCCTCCTTGTCGAGTTTGGCGAGCAACAGTTCCGTCTCGCGGCACTGGCAGGTGCACGCATATGCTGGGTCGTCCCCATCAACGTCATAGCCGCACACGTCACATAGAACGAACTCTTCGTCTCTGCGCGTCCTCATCGTCTGCTTGTATTCTTCGATGATTGGTTCCAAGAGCATTCCCACGACTAAATGATCGTAAGCCTTAGGTCTCTTGCCGCCCTTCGGCTGATCGGCGTCCCATGCGTCATCGACAAGACGTTTCCAATCGCTATCAGGCATGTCTTGCCACCGGCGGAACGTAAAACGGTATGCGCTGTCGCTTGGCGGCAAAGTATATGTGCCAAGACGTTTTTCGTTTCTATAAACAGTGACCTCTAAGCCGTCGTCGCCGTCACGTTCGCTTGGGATGATTTCGTAATTTTTGACTGTATAGAGACTTGCCATGATGTTCTCCTTTGCGGTCGTTGACCGCATGAAGTGAATGTTAAGAATTGATAACTGCCTGGCAAGCTAGCAGGAAGGCACATCGAGTCTCAAACGCCGCGTCCTCGTATGCTTCGATGGCGTCTTCCTTTATGTCGATCAGAGTCTCCTCATTGGCTACAGCCAACTCATATGTTCGCTTCGCACGGTCCAATGCACGTTTGGCAAGTCGAGTCTCGAATTCCGCGTCGGACGCCGACGCATACGCCATGTCTCTAGCAAAGAGAAACTCATTCTCATGGTCGATAGCTTGCTGGTGGGCGTCCTTCTCGGAGGCTTCGAATTGCGTTGCGGCTTCCTCGGTCATGGTCGTTGCGTTGCTCATTGCTTTCTCCTTCGCGGTTCATTGACCGCATTGAGACGATCTCGTCACCCCTCTTGTTAGTGACTAAAAAGTAAAGTCGACCTCGACCAGCTTTGACCCTTTGACTAGTCTCGACCGGCTGGTGTCATCCCATCGCGTCAGCATGTAGAGCTTGTACTCCCGCATGTAGTCATCACGAACGTAGACTGATTTGCCAATCCTTACGAGTTCACCTCGGACGGTGTTCCTCACGGGCTTCTCTTTGTTCTTATACTCACTTCCGTCACCCTGACCGAATGGCACTTCGCAATAACACTTCTTACAGCACAAAGTCTCGTCCATGAAGGTCGAGAAGGCACCGCAACAATCGGTCATACGTTGTCCAGACTCGTTGTATTGTTTCGTCATCGTTTTCTCCTTCGCGGTCGTTGACCGCATTGACTAATTAGTGAGTGACGCGATAGCCGACAGCATCGCCGTCTCAGCGACAGCAGGGTGCGAGAGCAAACGTTTCGCTTGGGCTAGATGCTTGTCGAGACGACGTAGACGGTTCGACGCGATGTTGGACAAAATGCGTTTCGGTGTTATTCGGCTAACGTTCTTTTTGGCTGCTATTTTGCTGAATTTGGAAAGCGACTTTTCGCCTCGACTTGAATTGCACGTGAAGCACGATGTCACAAGGTTCGACGGTTTATTGTCACCCCCCTTGTTTCGAGGTTTGCAATGATCCAGCGTGAGTTCAACGCCATCGCGTGCTGACTGACCACACCATGCGCAGGTGAGATCATCTCGCAAGTAGATTGCGAGTCTGGGTTCTAATCTGATCCATCTCATCGTCTTCTCCTTCGCGGTTCGTTGACCGCATACGAATGATCGAGTGGGTCTGAGCGTTCTAATCTGTCCTCGGCAGGACGCCGAGGACAGGAACAACGTTCAGGCAGGTGCGACACAGCCACGACTGTCACTTGTCACGTCAGATTAACTTTCGCCTCGCTCGGTAGGCCATCCCCAATCGCCTTCGGTCTCTCGACCTCCTCGGACGACCCGTGTGCTGGAATCCGCTAGGACTCAGGATGTTCACTGCGTTTCAGCGTTGACGACTTTGAGATTCCTCGGTCACGATGCTGAATCATCGATGGTTGATGCGTTTGATGTCCGTCCGCGTTTGCGTGTCGACATCATGCTCGCTCAATCATTGACTCAGCACGTCTGTCGGTCGCTCACTCAGGACTTCATCGCATGGGATGCTTCGTCCGTGAACGGGTCCAACAGCAATTGCCTTCATCTCGTTCGTGCGTCAACGTTCCGCAGTCACTGACTTGCTGTGCATGTTTACTGTTGTCTCAGCGGGCGTAGTGTCTCGGCTGCGTTCTGTGTCGAACAGTGATGCGTTAACGTCCCAAGGTAGGGGTGCGTGCCCCGACCCGTTCGCTGTCACCGACTCCCGATTCTCAGTCGCGTGCTTCGTCGCTGTTGCCCGAACGTCGAACGCGGCCACCGCACTCAGCTAGCGCCACTTGGTTATTCGACGTATTCACTTTTGAAAGAACAACGAGACACGATTGTGTCACGTTTATCATCTTTAATGTGAATAAATTGTGAGTGATTCTGTTCCTCGGTCTCAATTCAGACAGAGGAGTCAAGATAATTTTTTTGTTCCGGTTAAACTGTTGATTCTGAACGAGTTAAGCGGGCGAGAAAATCCATCAAAAATGACGCAGCGTTCGCTCTTTTGTGAATTCAGACCGAGAACGAGAGCGTCCGCGTCAGCCACCCGGCGAGGAAAACCAATTGATCGGGGTGCGTCTGCACGTGTCGTGCGAGTCGCAGAGTGCGCGTCACTGCGAGCCGTCGACCGAGCATCTCAACGTCGTTCGTGGCGATGGCCGAGAGAGTCTGTGGACCGATGATGCCGTCAACGCCGACGGTCTCCAACGTGCGTTGTAGATCCTTCACGGCAAGCGATGGACCGGACAGGACCGCATTGTCTATGACTTGCGCTTGTAGCAAGACGCTCGTCAGCTTGTGGATGCCATTCGCGTCCACGTAAAGCCTACGCAGAATAGAAAGCGCCTCTTCCTTTGAGAGTCTCTGTAACTCGGCACGAGTGCATCGACGATGACGCCAACCTTCAAGCGTCCGTAAGGTGATGCCGCCCTTGGTCGGCCCACCCTTGTCATTCGGGTGCACGGTGTAGGTCGGCCATCCTTCGGTGTCTAGAACGGCGAGCAGAACATCCTCAAGGGTTTTCGACGGTAAGGTCATAATTCGTCTTCATATAGAACGACCTGAGAGTCGTGATCGTAGTCCCACCCATCGTTACAACATTTCGTGCAGATACCACCGATTACGATCTTTTCTTTTGCTATTTCACCGAACAGATTCATCTCTGGCTTGTGCGGAATCCACTCTCGGCAAGCATCGCAATGAAATGGAGTCACCGACATCAGTCACTCATCCCAAGGAACCCAACGAGGCCCGCGACGATGGCCGACACTACCGTTCCGATGACCCCGGCGATCTTCATGCTGGCGCTCTTGGCTAGCAACAACTCACGAGCGTCACGATCTGCGATGACTGCAAGTCTCGTATTGATCTCAGCTACCGTATCGTCCAAGTCATCGAGTTTTCGCTGGTAGTCGTCCATCTTTGCCAGCACGAGGCGCTTCATCTCCGTCCAGTCTCCGTTCGTCGTCGCCATCGAATATCCCAATCTGAGTCGGTGCCAAACGTGACACCGCCTCGTGAAAGTCTTGTCCAAACAGCGTGATCAATTCCTTCATGTCACGCACGATGACGTGCTTAATAATCGGCTTGGACGGCGTGTCCTTCGTCGATGAGTGCTTCATTGACATTGTCCCCATCAGCCCAGACGACTACCAGCCAGCGCCCGTATTTCCCTACCGCTCGCTCACCAACTGGGCGCGTTTCGATCATCACGTTAGTAGCGAGATCAAGCCTGTTCTGCAACCATTCCTTCGCAATGATGCCCCGTGCACGTTCAGGACCACGCATTTCCGGCGCGTTGATGCCGTAGAGTCTGGCAGTGATTACAATCGAGATCCCGAAGCCAAGATCAAGACTGACATCCATCAAGGTATCCGCGTCATAAACACGGCACGCCTTCATCGGAAAGCGCCACGTCACGCCGTGGCTTTTCGTCACTACAGCACTTCTCCTACAAGCACACGTCCAGCCCTGTAGTCAATGTCGAGCGTCTCACCGGGCCGCAGTGTGAACCGATGAGATTCACCCGTGTCAGGCGTGATGATCGAGAACCGAACCGCCACGTTTGCGAGCAGGCGTGTGTAGCTATTCTGACCGTAGACGAGCGATACGAATCGCCGCCCGTCTTCCGTTACAACCGAGTCGACCCGATTTTCATCGGGAAATCCATCAGCATCCGTGAGCGGACTGGCAGACAGTCCACCGTGTAGGATCGTCGTGTACGAACTCATCAAGTCCTCAGGGAGATAGCTTCTGACGTTCGGCACGGACAGAAATCCCGGCTGCTGCTCAATCGGCCCGTGCCACCATCGCACCCCTCGGGCTGAATGGTAGACGAAGGCAAAGCCGCCCACGAAATTCGCAACTGCAAGCAGGGCCAGAGCCTCTTCGCCATCGAGCGTATTCACACTCGCACCGGGGCCGACCGGTTCGCTTTCTATGCCAAGGCGCTTGTCAGGAATCGCCCCTTCGCCGGTGTAGTAAATGCCCCGCGAGTGCCGCACAGCGGCAACGTGGTCTTGAGGGAAGTGGCCTCTGTGGCCATGCTTTTGAATGACTTCGCCAGCCCACAAGTTGAAACCTTCCACCGTTTCACCAGAATACGGCGCAGAGCGCAGCGCGATGACAGGCTTCTGCCAGTAGCCATCGAGGAATGGACTGATCACATAGCGGTATACATCATCGGGCGATGGCTCTGATCCCGTTACCCAGTTCTGCCACGCCTCGTTGACATCGGCGAAACAAACGTACACCCCAGATTCATCGAGCAATCCGCCAAGTTTCGTGGCCCACGTCGCGGTTTTCTCCAGATCGCCAGCGAAAACATCCTGAAGGCCACCAGACGAGACGAACACCTGAAGCCCAGCCGCAGCGAAATCCCGACCAAGCCCGATTACCTGCTCGTCATAGTCATCCCACCCTCGCACCGAGACACCATCCGTTGTTGTGCAATCGTGCGGCGCTACTTCATGCCCGTTCCAGTAATTCCCCCCGCCCGCGACCGCGAACAACACCCGCGCATATTGGTATCCCGCATCGACAACCGCTTCAAGCGTGCGCTGGAACGCCTGTGGGTCGCTTCTACGCTGCTCAAGCGCACCAAACCATGTCAGCCCCACCGGAAGCATCTCATCGTAGTCGTCGGCGAAGTATGCGCCATCCGATGCCACGTTCACCGCTCGGAGTGACCCTCGTATGGGGTGCGGGTGATCGATGGGCACTGAAGGCGGCTCAGGCTCAGGCTCAGGCTCAGGAGGGACAACACCCATCGCCCCCACCAGCCGCCCGTCACTGACGCGACGTGAAACGAGGTTGCCGTCCGAATACATGACAGCCTCAAACTTCCCGCCTGACTCGTCTTTTATTTCCATCGTTCTAGAACTTCTCCAGCATCGCCACGCGCCACGCCTCGCACACCGTACACCACCTCATCCGGTGGCCGGGGATCGCCTCTCGGTCACCGCACCGCTTACAGGTCACTTCACCACCTCCGCCTCTTGCGTGCCCTCGCGTTCCTCAAGTTCCTTCGCCTGCTGCTGGATCAGACTTGCCTGACGCTGAATCGTGACGGTCTGATCACCGATGATCTGAAGCAAATTCTCTACGGTTACGGGCGCTAGTTCATTCGTTGCCATTCTCTTCTTCCTCTTTCTTTTGTTGCACTATGCGTCATGGCTTTCTCGATATGACGCTTTGTTAGCCTCAGTCCAGATACCAGACTCGCAAATCTGCCGGACCTCCTCGTGCTCTCCTGAGACATCGGTGTCTTCCCAGCCTCCCGAACCGTCTGGTTGCTGGCACTCAACAATATGGCGGTGGTAATCGCCTCGACCGATCTCTGCGCCGTCATCCGAGAAGACAACAACCACCCGCACTTGGACACTCCTCCAGGGTCCAACCACTTCGATCTTGTCTGTCACAGTTGTTTGTGTAATTGCCATGATAACTCCTACGCAGCAGTGGTGTACGCGAGTGATAAATAAAGCCCGGTGTCATCGGTAATGCCAGCCGTAGCTATCTGTGAGAATGACTCGGCGGCGCTTATGTCTGTTTCATAGAAGTACAGAAAAGTGTTGCTTGCGTATTGTAGTAGTTCAAATTCATGCCCATCTGTTATATTGGCATTTTTGATCGCGGTGGGAGCCTTGATAAATGTAAACGTTCCCTCGGGCGTGAAAGGCAACCCACTCAGCTTCAAGAAGCCGCCGATTGTACCCTTAGCTGCCAGTACCACCTCAGCGGTCACGTGAACCAGACGGCCTACCCGACTGTAGGTCCCTGTCTGCACGGAATAAGACTGACCGCTAGTGCTGGTTGCTCCGAGGATGGTTGGCGTCCAACTGCCTTCCTCGTAATCGTCGAGCGTGTTCGCGGCTGCTGTGCCGCCGATAAGTAGGCCAGCCGAGAATTGGACGTTGCCAACATAGTCAATCGCCATGGCTAGCACGCTGGCGTTGACCATGAACTCCATCTTATCCGTTGGGTGCTGATAGCGGATTTGCCCAGCGCTGTTAGCCCCCGCATCGCCAAAGGCAATACCGACCTGACCAGTCCCAAAGATTGTCATACCGGTGTTGGCCGTGTCGGTGGACCCAAGCACGCAATCGTCGTATACAGTTTGTGCGGTGCCTGCGGGTGTAGCATCAGCCCGAGACAACTTCGTAATGCCTATTACCGTCAGCGGAGACACCGGGGCCGCCGTTCCGATGCCGACGTTGCCGCCCGCTGCAACGGTCATGCGTGTGGCCCCACTAGTGCCGAGGTGCAATGCCGTGGCGTTGTTCGAGCCGAGGAACGAACTATACGCAAGAGCCCCACTGAACACCGTGCCGCCTACGTTACTGTCTACGCCATAGTAAAACTGACCGCCCGTATTGACCACCGCCGCATAGAGGTAACCGGTGCCCGTCGTGGCGGCTTCAAGGCTTTGTATTCGGGTGTTGCCTGCTCCGCCAACTTCGAAAAGATGATCAGGAGCCGCGCTACCTATCCCCACGCGGCCAGACGAGAGGATACGCATCTTCTCAGTCGCGGCCCCGCTTGTTGCTGTCGCAAATACGATATCGGCTGAATTTACCGATGCGCTGAATGTCGCGTTCGCTTCGGCCCAGATAGACGCCGCTGAAACGATAGCGTCGGTACCAGCCGTCGCAATGGGCGACCTAAACTCGACCCGGCCAAGCTGGTCGCCATCCACCACCGTTAGCTCATTTGTCGCAAGTGTCAGAAGCCCCGCAGGTGCCGCACCTGTGCCAGTCGGACCTCGCACATCTAGCAAGCTGACCGGCGTTGCCGTGTTAATCCCCACGGCGGTTTCATCACCGCTTACGACGAGCCGAGTGGTGTCCACGGTGAAGTCGTCGCCTGCGGAAGACGCTAGCACGATGTTCAGCACGCCTCCGGTATCGACTGTGATCGCACGGCTTCCGTAGACCGTAGTCCCACCCATGTCTACGCTCGTAAGCGCAGGCGTGGCGCTATACGCGGGCACGGTGCCCGTGCCTGCGCTTGTTAGCACTTGCCCCGCTGCGACCGCCGCCACGCGAGCGAGTTGCGTCGTGCTGCTCGCGTAGGTGAGATCACCGATAGCTTGCGAGGCCAGCGCGATACTCCCAGCCCGCAGTGCTATCGGGTTACTTACGACAGAATTATTCCACTCAGCGGCGGTAATGAGGGTTCCCGTTGTTTTAGTGCTGGGAGTTGTCCATGCCATATTAGAATCCTAGTGTTGTCGACTCGCCAATTTCACTACGCCCAGCCGTTTCGAGTAGCCACATCGCAAACGCTGAACTGGGTGCAAGGCCAAACGTCGCGGTGACCCACGGCCCGCTCGTGATCTCTAGATTGACCGACTGGATTACCATCAGGATCTGATCAGCGCCGACGTTCGTCTCACTCACCTCAACCATGTCTCCCGGCTCACGAGCGATTGCCTGAAGCAGCAGGTCTGATGAGGAATTACCAATGAACGTAATCGACTCCAGTTGGGCGCGGGCGGCTTGATTGTATTTCTCCTCCACGACGAGTGCGTAGCTCTGCGCGGTATTAATGTCATCTTGATAGGCGAGCGGAATCTTGAGTGTCTTGTCACCGTACGGTTGCGAAGATTGAGCAGTAAACGTCTGCGGGCTTTTCTCGTAGACTCCCTTGCCTCGCAACTGGAGGAACGCTTCGCCTGACGCATTCACCAGATAGACATCATCGGTGGCGTGATTATTAGTGATGCCAAGCGTAGCGCTTGAGCCGTACTGCGTTGTCACAATAGCCAGAGACGAGGTAAGGTTCGCGCCGCTACCATCAGCCGACGCATTACCCAGGAAATCCGTCGTGGCGGTGCAGTTCACCACGTCCACCCCGCCTATCAGCGTGTCGGTGTTATTCGGGTCACTATAGGTGACGACCATCGTGACCGTCTCTCCAGCCGATACCAAAAACGGTGCGCCGGTCGCTTCGTATAGCTTCGTTGTCGCTGCCGAATCTATGGACCGAGGGCTGATCGTAGTTTGAACGTGATTGACTAGCTCATCGATGTTCGCATTCGTCTTAAGACCCTGCATGGTCTCATCGAAGTGAAATTTCGCCTCTCCGGTCGCTCTAGTGTTGCGAGACTGAAACTCAAGAGTGCCATCCCCTCGCATATGCGCCGTGCCAAACCCCGAGACACAGATGCGCTTGATCACGCGCAGTGCTGAGGCTCCAGAGCCAAGCTCGTTGAACGCATATGGATACGTGTCGACGGCAGCAGCGAGGCTCCTAAATTTAGGCTGTGCATTTGCCGGGACTGCGTCTAACACTGTCGTAAGTAGCTCTGTCTCGGTCTGGTCGACCTGAACCGCCACGTCTCTCAGTTTTGTCTCGGCTAGATCCCGCATCCCATCGTACGCCGTGACGCGCACCCGGCGGGTGCGATACACGCCAGGATCGGGGTCAGCCGACCTGAGCTTCCCATTGTGCTTCAGATAGCCGATGCGGGCGGTCATCGTCCCGCTGGCTGGGGTGGCTGGCGTCAGGGTTCCGAGGTCATACGTGAACGTAGTGGCGGCGGTCTTCGTAATACGGAAACTGCCGTTATATCCCGACTGACTCGCCCCGGCGATAGTGATCCAATCGTCGGTGCTATAGCCGTGACTCGCGCTGGTGGTTACGGTTGCCGTGGCGGATGACCGCGTAATCGACGCCACCGCTTGCGCGGTGTCTATCGTTCGCTGGAGTAGCACGCGGATGCCCGCGCCAAACTGCCACCCTGAAAGCACGTCTGCGTGCTGAAAGCTGTATTTACTTCCGTTGACTGTAAACTTCGCAACACCCGTGCTGGCTACCGCGTCCAGCGGTTTGTCGCCGTCGATTCCGTACTTGATCGAGACGCCTTCTTCAGCCAAGACATCGTCAGAAATGTCTGTCCATACATCGGTCGCTGTTTCGACCGACACGGAGACTTCAATTGCCGAAGCCATCTCAATCCGACAACGTCAGGCTGTCTTGAATGGCTAGGCCGAAGGCGCGAGGCTGATCGCGCAACAGACGCTCGATGGACGTTAGACGATCCTCAACTATTTGCATACCCGAAGAACCGTCGCCACCACGCCCAAGGTCGACAGGCACCGCGCCACCTTGCAACGGAATCACGGCCTCGTTGCCGTGTAGCATCGCCATCGTGCCTGACCCGAAATCGCCTACACCCCCATGTGCATATTCACCGTATTCATAGTTTGGAGTGCCCTCCCCACCGTGTTCGCCGGACTGGTAGCCGTGGTAGTTGACATATACCAAGACCTCATCGGGAATGTTAGCGGTGAAGCCTGGGTCATCGTACTCGACATCAACATTCACGTTCGGCACGTTGGTGATGTCAGTGACAAGGTTTTCCAGTCTTGTCGCTAGTCTATCAATGGCCGCCACGACTAGATCCCATCCGCTGACTTGATCTTCGGGATGGACTTGGCCGTTCGCTATAGCCATGTCCAGCAACCGTTGAGTGTTCGCGTCAATCGGTATGCCAAGCTCGTTGTAAGCATCGACCATAGCGAAGATGTTCGGACCCATCATCAACAGCGCTTCGTTCTCTGTGAAGCCTGCTGCAATCAGTCTATCGAATTGATCAACGCCGATGTTACCCATCGCCATGAGCGAATCGGCTGTCATGCCACCAGTGAGCGACAAACCGACCAGCACATCATCGAAAGCGTCAACTGAATTAACTAAGTCCTCATTCTGCAAGATCAGGTCGTTCCATCGAGCGAGATGATTGAAGGCAACGTTGTCTGAAGAGATGCCAAGATTCTCAAACGATGTATTGATTGCACTAATAGCGGGCGAAGCCAATCGTGCCGCGTCAACGAATGACATCCCCGCTTCCACAGCCGCACCAAACGCACCCACCGCTATCAGTCCAAACGATTCAAGCACGTCCTTGTTGGTGGTCGCTAGAACTGTCTGTTCGTCAAGAAGCGAGTTTTGCTCGCCCATCAAGCGTTGGCCTTCCTGCATAGCCACGTTCAGTCGCATGTCGGCCTCGTGCCATGCGTCTGTGCCAACAGTTAGCGCGTCTCGTTTGTTTGTGAGTTCCACTACGTTCGTGGCATTAGACGCAAGGGCATCAGCGTTGGATGTGAGTCTGTCTGTAAGCCCTTGCGTCTCACCTTGCAACGGCACCATCATCGTCGCTAAGCCACTGAAAACTCGCTCCGATTGCGCTTCGATGAACTCCAGCACTTCCCCAGACTCAAACCCGAACTGTTGTTGTAACTCGATGAGTTCCCTGAACTCTTGATTCGCTACGCGACCCGTTGAAACGACAGCCTCTGCGATCATCTGAAACGATGACCCGAACGACTGTGAGGCTTCTCCTACGGTGAGCGTCCCCATCTGAACGGCACTGAACAGATCCCGCGTCTTGGCTATCGCGTCATCTAGGCCGAACGCCATCACGCCGCCCGCTTCAGTGAAAATGTCGGACAGGTGCATCATCATCCCGCCCCAGTCTGACCCTAGCTTGTCGGCGGTCTTCGCTATTGAATCAGACAGACCCTCGCTGATAGCTCGTCCCCAGTGTTTGCTTACGGCGTTCTGTATGCGCTTTGTCGTAGATGGGCCTTTGAATAGTTTGACGATGCCGCTGATCATAGGACCGGCTAGCGAACCGATGGCTGCGCCTATTGGTCCCATCATACCGGCCAATGAACCTATGATGCCGGTGGTCGCTTTTCCATCCTTGCCTGTTGCCATCGACTTACCAAGCGCGCCGAAGATGTCGCCGCCAAGCTGCGACCCCATCTGCGTGCCAATGGCTTTCATACCGCCAACGAAACCACCGCCGCCCTTGAACGCATCGATAAGGTGCATCGGTATCGACGCAACGCTATCCGCAAACCCTTTCCCGACGTTGTGCGACATACGCTTGCCAAGGGTGTACAGATGCTCTGGAAACGCTGGTGGCGGCGCAAGCGCTGTTCCGATGAGGTTTCCAGACTGCTTGAAGGAGGTACTAAAGCCATCCTCTAGGTTGTGAAACACTTGACCGCCGACTTCAAACCATCCATCGAGGTCGGATAGCTTTGGCGGTTCGATAAGATTTCCAAGCTGAATGAATCCACCAAGGCTTGGTGTTTCTAACGTGGCAAGCCACGTATCCATGATGCCTTGCGGCACGGCTTCACCGAGTGCGTCATACTTCTGCATCGCGGTGAACAGGCTATCGTTGAGCGCATCTTGTTCTGCGCGAGTCAGTTTGGTAAGACTCCCAACCGACGCCAACGCAAGCATCATGTCCTTGGCTTGTGGAATGACGCCTTCTTGCCACGTCTTCGCAATCTTCTGCCAATTCTCTTCGCTCTCTTCAAGCGCTGGATTGAGATCATCGTCTAGCAAGTCACTCGTCATGCCGAGACGGTCTATGAGTTTTTCTAGCCCTTGCGGAAGCTCCTCACCTGTGACTTCGTGCAGCGCCAGTGCGCGTTCGGCAATGCTTGTGAATATCTCCTTGGTCCCGCTACCTGTTCTCGTCAGTTGCCACCAGGAGTTGTTAAGTGCCGCCATCGACGCATCGCCAGAGAGAAGATTCTTGACAGCCCCGCGCAGCTTCTCGGCTTTGTCTGCAACAACATCAAGCGACTTCCCTGCGTTTAGCATCGCATCGCCAGCGATGTTGAAGCCCTTGGCAAGAAGGTCTATCGCCTTGCCGAAGTAGCCGCCAGTCAAAACGTCAAGCGTTTCACCGATGGCGTCAAGAAACCCCATAATGACGCCAACTGCGAAGTTGAAAGCCGTGACGAGTACGACTCCCACAATTCTAGCGAGTCCGAGTAGGAACTTCCCTATCGACTTCACAAGACCACTGGCTCGTTCGTTCTTGGCCATCCAGACTCCGATGACGGCTGCGAGCGCGACCCACCCAACAACGGCAAACGACAAGGCAGCAGCTATCTTCAATAAGACTGCTCCGATAATTGGAAGCGATGGCGCAATCATAGCGAACATCAGGAGCGCTGGACCCAACGCCGCAGCTACAGCAGCGAACGCTAACGACAACGCCTTGACGGTCGGGTTGAGCTTGTCGAACCCTGGAATCAGCGTGCCGCTAATAAACTTAGCGATTCTTGTGCCAACCTCCAGCAACATACGGAGCGCTGGTTCCAGTTGCTTGCCTATCGCTAACCACACACCTTCAACCGCACTAGTCATCAACGTGAACGCACCGGCCACATTGTCAACCATCGTGTCAGCAATACGCTGACCTGTGCCGTCTGCGTCGTCTAACGCAGAGGTCATACTTCGCAGTTCGACGGTTCCTCTTTCTAGGATGGCCACCATCCCTGGCATCGCTATCGTGCCAAAGATTTCCGCCATCGCTGCCGTGTTCTGAAGGTGCGGCTCAAGGTCTGCGAGGATGTCGTCGAACGGACGTAGCCGACCACCGGCGACCGTCGTTTCAATGCCTAGCTTTTTTAGTGTTTTGGCGGCTCGTCCCACTGGACTTACAAGCGACAAGATAGAACGACGCAATTGCCGACCGGACATCGTGCCGACGATGCCAGCATCGGCCATCGTTTGAAGTGCTGCTGTTGTCATTTCAAACGAGAGGCCAGCCGTCCGAGCCACCGGACCGACCATCTTGAACGCCCCAGCCAGTTCGCTGAGGTCCGTATTCGATGTCGTGAATGCCTTCGTTAAGACATCCATTGCGTGCGTCGTGTCTTCGGCAGCTATACCGAATCCCTTGGTTACCTTCGCAGCGATATCTGCCGCAGTTCCCATGTCCATTGACCCGGCAGCAGCAAGGTTCAATGTGGGACCGAGCGCAGCCATGATCTCGTTTGTAGTGAAGCCTGCTAGACCAAACGCTCGCATCGCTTCGGCGGATTGCGATGCCGTAAAGATGGTTGTCTCACCCATCTCCTGAGCGAGCCCTTCCAACTTCGCAAAGTCTGCGCCTATCGCACCCGTCACGGCTGCGACACCAGACATTTCCTTCTCAAAGGCAGCGAATGTTCTGACCGACTGTGCGGCGATGGCTACCAATGGCACGGTGACGCCAGCCGTCAGCGCACCGCCAAGACGCATCGCCTCTTGGCCCATCTTGTCGAACTTGGCTTGTGTCTTGTCGACA
>Ga0302133_10000348_pt1 | contig 29028 bp, 23 predicted proteins | sample CB9_331_MG_FD_203121 | JGI IMG/M metagenome (GOLD analysis project Ga0302133, IMG submission 203121) | Marine microbial communities from Western Arctic Ocean, Canada - CB9_33.1 | ecosystem: Environmental > Aquatic > Marine > Oceanic | place: Canada: Western Arctic Ocean | collected 2017-09-19 | reverse complement strand
CCCAGAAGAAGTCGGTAATGCGCATTCAGAGATTCCATCGTCTCGACCTCGGAAATCCCCCATGATCCCGAGATCGATTCCACACGTCAAATCAAGCAGCACCCACTAAAATGCGCGAAGAACCCGGAAAGAAGCCGACAAACTCGCCCGCTTCTTCCAGAACGGCCACTTCCACATCATCCCGCACGGCTGCGACAGCGCGCGTGAATTCCGGATGGAACAGCGGACTGTCGAGGGCCGGATCGGCTTGCTGCAACGCTCTCCACGCTGCGATGTGGTCGCGCGAAAATTCGGTTGCAGGGATTATGTCAATTTTCATGTTGCCGCTCGATCAGAATGCCGCTCTTGAAGCACTCAAACTTAGCTCAACAAATCCCTTTTGTTTCTCTGCGACGTCTTTTCGGATGGAATCGCTATGCGTTCAGGAATTTGACGGTGATTCCCAGTTCCTGAAGTTGCTGTCGGATTTCACACTCGTACAGCGGGTTGGTCAGAATCACCGTGTCAGGACGATAGTCGATGAGGAACTCGGGCGGCACAATTTTCTGTGCCGTACCGGGGATGTGCTTTTGCTGTCGATCGGGATTGATATCGACCACGTAGGAAATGACATCCGCCGTCGGCAGGGAATTCAGAAAGCTGATTCCTTTGCCGCCGGAACCCCAGACAACGACGCGCTCGTCTCTGGCTCGAAACTCAGCGAGTCGATGATTCCATTCTTCCAGCTTCTGCTGGTGAACCGCTGCGAAACACGCAACTTCGGATGGAATCGCCGTGTCGGCGGCCTCCGTTACCACGGTTGGTTCGAGGTCGGCCGGAACCGCTTCCACGTACAGGTACTGTCCGTTGCCGTAGCACGAGTCGGCGTCGAGTACGCGAAAGCCACATCGCTCGAACAACGATCGGAACGATTTCAGGCTGAAGTAGTTGCACTGTTCGTAATGAATGCTCCAGGTTTCGCGCTCCTGGAACGCCCGAAACGCGTTGAAAACCTCGAAGTAGATGCCGATGTGTTGGCGGATTCCAATCGTCTGTCTGACATCACGCAAGAACTCCGCCGGTTGTGGAATGTCTTCGGCCACCGAAAGACAACAGATGAAATCGCAGGGCAAATGGGCATGGTCGGACGTGAAATACTCTCGCGCTAAGCGGACGCTCCCTTGGCTGGTTTGTGCTTCGCCTTCGTACGGGACCGAGGTGTCGAAACCGATTCCATGATTGCCACCCGTTTCGCAGAGCTGCGTCAAGAAATAGCCGGCCCCACATCCGATCTCGATGATTTGCTTATCGTGCAGGTCGAATCGTTTGGTAAGACGGGTGCAGACATCTTCGGTGAACGCGCGAAACATGGCGGAGTGAGACAGCGCCACCTCGTAACCGGGTCCAAACGAGATCCGCGTTGCGTCAAACTTGCGGTTGTGCGCGAAGCCGCATTCGCGGCAATAAGCCAGCGTCACTTCACCCATTGGTGCGCGACTTGCCTCGGCCGGCGTGTCGTAAACAACGCCGACATGAATCGGCAGCTCCGGCGATTCGAAGAAGTCGGTCATGCCTGCTGCGCCACACGCGGGGCAATGTCCCGGTTCGAGCAAGGAAGCGGCCAATGATTGCGGCTGTGTCAGTTCGGTTGGCATGGCATTTCTTTTGTCGATGATGGAGTGATGTGCCGGTCAATTTGCATTCGTTTCATCACGTCGATGTTTGTCCCGCCGGTTCCGGTGCCGCGAACGATGCTGCGAAACACCGCACGCCATTTCTCAATCTGTAACAGGTAGACTGGAATCCAAAAGAGGCAACGTAGTCGCTGATACGTGCCGATGGGCATGCCGGCAATGGCCCGCAAGTGCCCGGCCAAGAGTTGCAAACGGGGAATCGAACGTCTTGGTTTCTTCTGCCCGGCCGCCATGATCTCGTGTTGCTCGGCAGCCGACGCCTTGCTCGATGCGGCTTGCGGATGAACGCGTTGGAAGAAGAGCGTCTCCGGTACGATGTGATATCGCCCCTGCAGCGCCAATTCGCCCATCAGCACTTTTTCGTAGCCGTAAACAGCGCGCAGCATGCCGGTTTGTCTGAGTGCGTCGGAGCGAATCACACCATAACAGCGAACGCTCCAGCCGCTGTTGAGCAGAACGTCGGCGAAGCGTCGATGTGCCGCGGTTGACGTTCCATCCATGCGATTTTCCCAGCCGGATTCCTCGGCCGTCTTTCGCATCAATCGCAGTTCACCATCCGTTGGATCGTGCAGTCCAGGAATTTCTGCACCGCCGGGATCGACTTTCGCCGTCCGCGTATGGCAACAAACAACCGACGGGTCGTCATCGAGTACAGCAACACAGCGTTCCAGGAACTTGGGGTCACACAGATCATCGTGCGCGGCGAATTTGAAGTAGTCGGCACGAGCCAGTTCGAAGACACGATTGAAGTTCCAGCAGGCGCCGCGATTTGTTTCTTCACGGTGATAGCGAACCCGTGAGTCGCGCGCGGCATACTCTCGACATATCTGTTCCGTTCCGTCAGTCGAACCGTTATCGGAGACGATCAGTTCAAAATCGACCAACGTCTGCGACAGCAACGAATCGAACGCATCGGAGAGGAAGTCAGCACCGTTGTAAACGGGCATTCCGATGCTGACTCGTGGTATCGAAACGTTGTCTTGTGGTATGTCTTTCTTCATGGAATATGAACCTATTGACTGACACCTGTCACCGGACTGTCAGGCGGGCATTGTTTCGGACGAGGATGGCGAGCGTCCATCCAATTCTGCCGATACAGAGATAATCTGTGTCGATGGGGATTCCGGATACGACTCTATCTGATAATCGAGTGGTCCGAGGGACGGCCTGAACTCTTTGGAAAGAGCCGACACCAGTTGATTCACTTGTTTGGTTGAAGAATCGACAATGAGCATTCCCAATTTGTCTTCGCCGATCCAACCGGCGAAGTCGGTGCAGCGAATTCGATTGTGGATTGTGGACAGAAATCTCTGCCTGTTCTTCCCGGCTGCCGTGCCATCGTCGATGGGACATGTGAAGACAACCAGTGAGAAGCCAGACCGACGGCGATCGGCACGCGACCGCTCTCGATCAATCACTGTGCGAAACTGCTCAGGCGATTGAATCTCATTCAGCCGCGTCGCACGTTTGCCGCGCAGACGGCCAAGAATTGTTGAGATGAATTTCGTAATCCGCACGAGTCGAATTCCTCGTGTTGGTGATGCGGTGATCGCTGCAAAGTCGACGAGATGTATGTTCGCAGAAAACCCACTGTTGTCCTGCTGGAGTGAATCCACCTTCGATGATACGAGGAAGAAGCAGCGAAGAGCGTCTGGCAAAGCTTCTCCAACCGGCATTCTTTCGTGTTGCTGGTACGCTATGACAGATATACGGCTGGTAGAGGTTTTGCTGAATCGGTTCTCTGTTTGCGTGTCGGTAAAAGGCACAGCAACCTGTGGTCGCGGTTGACCCTCTTTGGCCGATTACGCCATAATACATGCGTGGTTGTTGATATGGTTTCGACGATCGCGCGTCACAAAATATGGGCGAGTGTTTTACATGAAATCGAACAGTGGGATTTGCCAGGGGCCGGTCAGTCGGCGCAGCTTTCTCGAAGCAGGGTCGCTTGCTTTGGGCGGGTTGGGGCTGGGCGATTTGCTGCGATCGCGGTCTGCTGCCAAAGAGGCGGGGCGGGTTGCGGCCGACACGTCGGTCATCCTCATCTGGCTGCAGGGTGGTCCCAGTCACATGGAGACCTACGACCTGAAGCCGGAAGCTCCCATCGATTACGGTGGCGAGTTGAGGCCGATCGCGACCGCTGCACCGGGAATGGACGTCTGCGAGTTGCTGCCGCTGCATGCTCAGGTGGCAGACAAATTCACGCTGATCCGTTCGATTTCGCACGGCTTTGCCAACCACGCCGCCGGAGCCGGGCGGTTCTTATCGGGTTACAAGCCATTATTTCTGCTCGACCCAAAGGCGCAGTATCCCTGTTTGGGGCCGGTGGTGGCGAAGATGTTGGAAGGACGTCGCGATCCGGCTCTGCCGATTTACGTCGGCAACCAACCCAACGTTTACGGCGGCGGCAGCGCGGCGCTTGGGCCGGCGTATTTGCCGTTCGTTGTCGGCGGCGATCCGAACGCGCCAAATTTTAAAGTCAACAATCTGTCGCTATCTCCCAAGTTGAAAGATCGGCTGGGTGACCGGCGATTTCTACTGGGGTCGCTCGACCGTTTGAAACGGGAGGTCGATCAGTCGCGGGTGATGGAGTCGATGGACAAGTACAACCAGCAGGCGGTTAACTTGCTAACGAGCGATCGAGCGCAGAAGGCGTTTGATCTATCGCTGGAAAGTCCTAAGCTCCGCGACAAATATGGCCGCCACAAATGGGGGCAGCGGGCTTTGCTGGCGCGACGGCTGGTGGAAGCGGGGACAACGTTCGTCACCATGCAAATGCAGAACCCCAGCGTTCCCGGCGGAATTGGCAACTGGGACATTCACGCGGTCAACGGCCACCTGTATGAAGACGCCCGCGCTCGACTGCCCGTTTTCGATCAAGCGATTGCTGCGCTGATCGACGACATTTATCAGCGCGGCCTCGACAAGAAAGTGATGGTCATCGTCTCAGGCGAGTTCGGCCGCACGCCGCGCATCAATCCCCAAAAGGGAACAAGTTCGAAAGTAATTCAGCCGGGTCGCGACCATTACCCTGGGGCGATGTCGGTGCTGGTTTCCGGCGGCGGCATGGAAACCGGGCAGGTCATCGGCTCGACGACGTCGAAAGGCGAACGGCCGAAGGATCGTAAACTCGACCCCAACGATTTGCTGGCAACGGTCTATCGCTTCCTGGGAATCGACTACCGCAAGATGGTTCCCGATAGCGCCGGGCGTCCGGTGCCACTCATCCCGCACGGCGAGCCGATCCGCGAGTTATTGTAAAACGTGACGAGCCAGCATTTTCAGTTCAGGCAAGTCTGCCGAGGCCGTTGGTTGTCGCAGCCGTTTGTCCCAAAGGGACATCCGAAAATAGCCCAGCGATTTATCGCTGGAAATGCTGGCAATACAACGTCGCAGAGTCCCGAAGGGACGACTGAACGGCGTTCGATTTTGACATGACCGGCGGAATTTCCAGCCATCCCTTCGGGACTCATATCCTTTAATGAACGGCATCGTACCCCAGCAGTAAACTGCTGGGGTATTTTCGACTGTCCCTTCAGGACAAAAAGAAACGTGCCATGACATAAAGGGGCAACCAGTCTCCTCAAACAGGCCGTACTCAATCGCAAAATTCGGCTGGGGAGAAAACACCGCTGAATTCACTTCGATACTTCCGCCGCGTTTTCGGCCAGCAGTTTTTCGATTAGCGGAATGATGTGCTGCTTGTAGGTGAAGCCGTCTTCGCCGTATTCCTTCTGGGCGTTCTCGAAGAGTTTCTTAAGCTCGCCGTCAGTCCCGTAGACGAAGACGGCTGGAATCGGTCCAAAGTCGCCAGCCTCGTAGACATCGTCGTCTGATGTGCTGGAAATGATGTTGTGCAGTTGCGACTTCTGCTTCGCCAGGAAATCGAGAATCTCGTCACTGTTCGATTCCGGCGGCGAGTCTTCCAGTCCGATATAGTTGACGTTAAACGAAATGCAGACGATCTGGTCGGCGTATTGCTTCTGCAAAGCAACGAGACCGGGGAATTCCTCTATGCAGGGCGGGCAGTAGGTTGACCACACATCGAGTACAACAATCTTGCCGGATTGCCTGGAAATGAATTCCTGCGTTTCTTCCCAGGTCGCAATCTCGGCGGTGATGCCGTCCCGTTCGAATTGATTGGTGGCCGATTCCTGTGGGGTTTCGCCTTCCGTATCTGCGGCCGCGCCGGGCGTTTCTGTCGTGTCGTCGGCAGAAGCGGTTCCGTTATCAACCGATTCCGCCGGTGACGAGCCGCAACCCGAAAGGCCGAAGAGAATCAACGAGGACACAAACAGACTGGCAAACATCGACTTCATGATTTCTGTGATCTCCCTAAAGCAACGGCCAACGTCCCCCGTTGACCGTGTGGTGATTGTATCGACCATCCGTTGACGGGTGCCACTGGCGTGTCAATTCGTAATCTTGGTAAGTCCTGCGGCCTTTGCCTTCGGCTCCGGGTCTTCGTACGGCAGCGACTTGAGAAACTCAACCAAGTCGGCAACTTGTGGTTTCGATAGCTGGCTGGTACTGCCATGCTTGTCGTCGTGATTGTAAGTGGTGAGTGCCTCTTCCAAAGTTTGCGCTTTTCCGTGATGCAAATACGGTGCGGTGCGGTAGAGGCCGAGCATTGTCGGCGTGTCGAATGTGGGACCCAACTTTTCGTCGGGATCGTCCACGACCGTTCCAACGTCGTGGCGGACAATTTCACCGCTCGGCAGCGAATCGGTCAGAAACGGTCCGTTGTGACATTTTGCGCAGCCGGTTTGCTTCGAGAGGAACAGTGTTCTTCCTCGCTGTGCCGCATCACTCAACCCTTTTTTTGCATAGGGGCTGAGCGTGAAGTCGTGCGTGTTCGAGTAGGCGGCCAATGCGTCGAGCGACTTCGAGAGTCCCCGGTTTGACGTGCCAAGTGGAGGGTTGAGTTTCCCTTTGAGCAAGCCACGTCCCTGCATTAATTGGCCGCGAATGGTGTGTTCAAAATCCTGCACTTCGTCGCGATCTGCCGACCAGTGGATTGGATGAGTCCACGCCATGCCGGCAAACGATTGCGTGTTTCGCAGCCCTTCGGGATTGTGCCACGTGCGGCCATCGGGCTGACCGTCGGGGTGGCAACTGGAACAGGAAATCCAGCGGCGACCGACCATCGGCTGCAACGCCGAATAGAACAGCCGTTTCCCCTGCAGCACCTCGTCACCCAACGGGTTTTCGGTGACCGCAATTCGTGCTACTGGCCGATTTGTCCTTACGTCATAGGCAACGATCTCAAAATCGAGCGCGTTGTAAATGTAGAACCGTTTGCCATCCGGCGCGACGCGGACCGCACGGGGATTATGTCCCAGATTGGCCAACCCGCGAAATGTCAATTCGCGATAGTCGTCGTCGATCACGTTGGCGACGATGAGGTCGTCGGTTCCGCTGAAGACAATGTAGAGTGTGCTGCCGTCGGGAGAGACGGCCGTTTCCCAGGGGTTCGCGGTGACACTCCTGCGATTGAACGAGTCCATCGGGATCCGCCGTCGGCGTTTTCCCTCACCTGCTCGCGTATCGACGACGGTAATATAAGGAAAGATCGACCCGGCGCCGCGAGCAGCCGTTATCCGCGATCGAATGTGCGGCAGATACGCTTTCGGTCGCTGCGGATGCAGTGTGATTTGCCGCGAGAGATTGTCGCTACTGGGACCGGTCCACTCGTCGATTGTCTTTCCACTGTCGACGGCGACTCTGCGGACACGACCCGAATAGAATTCCGTCGTGTAGAGGGTCAGATCGTCGCTAGCGACCGCGATTCCCCGCAGGAACTTGCCTTCGGAAAACTGTCGCAGCGACTTGTATGATTTCGCATCGATTTCGACGACTTGTCCCGGGTAATCGAGCGTGACGAACACCCGAGTGCCATCGCTGTTGGAGACGACTCCGTACGGTTCGTCGAAAACGTCAGTCTCGCCAAGCCGCTTGCCGGTGTCGGCATTGAGGAAAACAACCCTGTCCTCGTCGTAAATGGCGACCGCCAGATTGTGGGATTCGCCGAGAAACGAAACGCCTTCGGGATGCTTGCCGACGCGGACTTCGCGCAGCTTCTGTTGGGTTTCTAGATCGACAACGCTGACGGTTCCGCTGTCCCGGTTGGAGCAGGCGAGCAATCTTCCGTCTGCGGAGATGTCCATCAGGCTGTTCGATTGACCTGCGGACGCCACGTGCACGAACATCAACAGCCACGCGGAAGCTGTTGCCACGACAAAACGAGCGCGGTGGATTGTGTATCGGTCTGCAGTCCCACTTCTGCCGATATTCATCCTGCACCTCTCTCAAACCTGATTGAAATATCACCGAACTATGCCCGAATAGCCAAACGAAAGCCCCGCCTTCCAAACCGGGGAAGGCGGGGCGATCGGACATATTCTACGGCAATGCGATTCCACAGAAAAACTAGTTGAGAATCTTGGACGTATTGGCAACGATTTCCTTGATCTTCTTCTTGGTCAACTCACCCTTCTTGAGGACGATATTGACTTTGACCGTGCCTCCGACCCACATCATCACCGTCACGTCTGCGTCTTTGGCAATGTTGTAAACCGGCGGGCCAGCCAAACCATCGAAGTTGGTCAGCGGAGTCTTCTTGATCTTGTGCTTCTTTGCGAGCGCTTTCAGCGTCGCTTCCGATGCGTCGGGATCGTCGGTGAGGTGGACGACGAACGCGGCCATCTTCTTACTGCTGTTGGCGACAACAATCTTGTCGAGCTGCTTGACCAAACTGGTCAAGTTGTCCGTGATCTCGCGTGTCAACACGTTGACCACAGGACGGGCACCGTAAAGTCAGCGATAGCAAAGTGAATCGCCGGCATTGGGTCCGGTGGCATCATTGACGAGATAGAACTTGGTCTTCTCCCCAAGCTGCAGCCCGGATTTCAGTTCGGCCGCCGAGGCTAAGCTGCCGGTCATTACGACCAACAGAGCCACGCCGGGCAGTAACGCTCTCCGCATGGATTTCTCCTTCATTCGTTAAAGGCGAGCTTCATGTTGTGTGAACACTCACACAGTTGCGCCAGCGTTGACGCATTCACATAGACTAATAGGTGAACCGGGCGACGGCAATTGTCGGGGCAAACTTTCCAGAGAAATGACGTCAAGAATAACACCGTGAAAACAGTGACTGTTCCTCGAATAGCGGGTTGCAATTGGGAAGTCGGCAATTCCAAGCTTACGATATCCAAGCCGACGACAGTTAGCCTGAAGTCATTTTCCAGGTTGGGAAGATGGGCAAGAAAGGCTGTAACTTGAGGTGGCGCGACCGATTTCAATTGGGCGAACGCCGACAGCGTAAGAGACTGAGACCGCCAGATCGACAGTCGCAACGTTTTTCTGTGCACAGCGACGTCCTCAATTCGATATGATAATGCAACAAATCGAATGATGGCTGTTCACGCCATCCAGCGATTCCACTTCCAGGAATCTCGAATGTCCGTTCCAATCGAATCGAAATCTCGCCGACGGGGAGTCCCCAGCCTGGCCACGCAAATCCTGTTGGGACTGTTGATCGGCATCGCCTTTGGTGTTTTCTTAGGCGAGTATTGTAGCGGCTTGAAAGTTTGGGGACAGGCATTCGTCGATTTGCTGCAGATGACGGTTTTGCCCTACGTTGTTGTCGCGATTATTCTTCAACTCGGACGGCTCTCGTGGACCGAACTGCGCCGACTGGCCGTTGCCGGCGGTAGTGTCTTGCTGGTGCTGTGGGCCATTGGAGCGCTGGTGGTCGTCTTGTTTCCGCAAGCGCTGCCGGCGTGGAAGACCGGGTCGTTTTATTCAACGGCTCTTGTCGAATTGCCGAAGTCGCCCAGTCTTCTCGATCAGATCATCACACCGAATCCTTTCAACGCTTTGGCCAACGGAGTGATTCCCTCGGTGGTTCTCTTTAGCATCATGGTCGGTTTGGCGCTGAGCAGTCTTCAAAACAAGACATCCATTCTATCGCTGCTGGAATCTGCCGATCGGGTGTTGCGAAGCGTGACCGGCGCGATCGTCAAGCTGACGCCCCTCGGCATTTTTGCAATCTCCGCCAGCACGGCCGGCACGATTCAGATTGATGAACTGTCCCGTCTGCAGGGCTATCTGATTCTACAAGTGGCGGCGACAGTAATTCTGGTCTTCTGGCTCGTTCCCATTGTGATTTCATTGGCGACGCCGTTGTCTTACGGCGAAGTCGTCCGCAGTTCGCAAGCAATCATCATCACTGCATTCGCCACGGGGAAAGTTCTCATCGTCATCCCGTTGGTCATCGAGACGGCACGAGAGCTTCTCGAACGGCAATCGATTGGGACGGAGAAATCCGCTGAAACGGTCGAGGCCATCGTTCCTCTGGCGTATCCGTTTCCACATCTGGGGCGCATTCTTGCACTGCTGTTTGTTCCGTTTGCGGCGTGGTTTGTTGGCCAACCGATGTCGATTGGCGAGTACCCCCGATTTGTTGCCACGGGGTATCTCAGCATGTTCGGCAGTACCGTCGTCGGAGTTCCCTACCTGCTCGACGCTCAACAATTGCCGGCCGATCTGTTTCAACTGTTCCTCGCCAGCGGCGTCATTTGTGGCCGACTTTCCGACGCTGCCGGAGCCATGCATTTGTTCGCGATGGCGTGATCACTCCGGCCATCCTGTCACAGCAAACCCGCTTCCTATCGGCACGACTCGTTCTCTTTTCGACGATTAGTGTCGTCATGATTTCGGGAGTCCTGTTTGGATCGCGAGCCTATCTTGCTTCCACATTGGCTGGACTGCAGAAGCAGGCAGACGTACTAGCTCAAATGCACTCGCCGATGACCCAGCATCCCGACACAGTCCATCGATCTGTCCCGGCAAGAAGCGGGACGGAGCAAAAATTCCAATCCCGCCTTGATCGAATGCAAGCGACCAAGGTTCTGCGGGTAGGCTACCACCCCGACAATTTGCCGTTTTTGTTCTTTAACGCGTCGGGGGAATTGGTCGGTTTCGATGTCGATATGGCGCACCTGATGGCCGACGACTTGGGCATGAAATTGGAGTTCGTTCCTTTCGAGTTCGACACACTGGCCGAACAACTCGATCGCGGCGACTTTGATATTGCGATGTCGGGAATCGCAATCACGCCACCGCGACTATTACGGATGTCGTTGACCGAATCATATTTCGATTCGACGTTGGCGTTTGTGGTGAAAGACCACTTGCGTCGCGAATTTTCTACGAGGAGTTCGGCCGCGAACTTAACCGATGTCAGCGTAGCCGTCCCGCACTCAACTTATTTCAAGTCGGGCATTGAGAAGTATTTGCCACATGCCAAAGTCGTTGCTGTGGCCTCGCCGCGGGAGTTCTTCGAGCGGGGCGATCTCGATGCGATGCTGTTGAGTGCCGAAGCTGGCTCCGCTTGGACAATTCAGTTTCCATCGTACACCGTCGCGATCCCTCAACCCGACGTCATTTCGCATCCGTTGGGCTACGCAATTCCACAAGGAGACACCCGATTCACGGAGTTCGTCAATCGCTGGATCGAACTGCAGCGCGGCCACCGCGACTACGACCGGCTCTACAACCACTGGATTCTGGGGAAGAAAGATGCGAAAGACGATACACCGCGCTGGTGCATCATTCGCGACGTCCTGCATTGGGTCGATTAGTTCGCCGCCTGGATTCATCCGCTGCCTTTGCGCTGTTTTTCTCAATAACACGTGCAAAAATCTCCGTGTGAAGATGGGGCAACAGGGTCAACTTTGACGATACTTTCGATTGTAGGGGGGGAAGTCGATGCGCCCGTTGCGCTAAGTGGACAGCAGGTATGGCATTGGATTCCAGACGTAAGTTGCGATCATATTTGGAGATATGGCATTCCCTTGCTGTCGCGATAATCGTCATTCATTCGCTGGGCCCCCAGTTGACGGCCGTCGAACCGATTGACAATTCGACTGCTACAGCCCCGGCCTGGCATCCGAAGCCAATCCGCTTCAACTCGGTTCAACCGACGAACGCCTCCACGGCCATTGCCGTTTCGACGCAGTTGCCGGATTCCAATCGAATCCAGCGGCTGGAACACCAGCTGGAAGACCTGCAGCGACGCCTGACGGCTGCCGAACAGCGAGCCACAAACGCCGTTCCCGTTTCAAGCGGAAGTTTTCAAGCCAGTTACGTTCAGCCGGGGCAGATTCAACCGGAACCCGAGTGTCTGGATTGCCAATCGGAGTATTCACTCGCACCATCCGGAAAAGTCTTCGGTTCGGAGTATCCCACACTCCAATGGTCTGGGTTCCTGCAGCTCGATACCGGTTGGGTCATTCAGGATTCAGCGAATTCGGAAGCCATCGGCGATATCGATTCCAAAACGGGACTGCGACGCGTCCGACTGCGGGTCGAAGGCGACATTCGCCGCGACTCATCCTACTTGGTCGATCTCGACTTCGCCGCAGCAGGGCATCCGAGTTTTCGCGATGTTGCGTTGCGAATGCATGAAATCCCTGGGCTTCAGAATCTGCAGTTCGGGTATTTCCAGCAGCCGTTTGGAATGGACGCGATGACCAGCGGCCGCGAATTGCTGTTCCAGGAGCGACCACTTCCGTTCGCGTTCGCACCATTTCGCCAAACCGGCATTTCAACCTACCGCACACTCGCCAACAAACGCGGAACCTGGTCTGCATCAACCTACTGGTTTCCAACTGATGAATTTGGAGTCTTCGACAGTGGCAGCGGCGGCCATTCGATTGCCAGTCGGTTAACCGTGCTTCCTGTCGACTGCGGCGACGGTCATCTCATTCACATTGGCTTTGATTATGCGATGGGAGATCCTGGCGACAACAGAATCCGCTATGCCATCGAGCCGGGATTCTTCGTGACCGACCCGGCTACGAATCCACGCAATCGGACCGTCGGCACAATCGTCGATACAGGCAATATTCCCGCACACTTCTATAACTTATTTAACGCGGAAATTGGGATGGGACGCGGGCCGTTTCACCTCCAGTCGGAAGCACGGTTCGCGGTCGTCAGTCAGATTGGCGGTCCGTCGTTGGTATTCCCCGGCTATTACGTGCAGGCCGGATACCTTCTCACCGGTGAAACTCGGCCTTATGACCGTGAGCAGGGTGTGTTTCAAAAGACGGTCCCTCGACGCAACTTCGAACTCGGTCAGGGCGGCGGAGCGTACGAACTCGTCGCTGGCTGGAGCTACATCGACCTGAACGATCACAACATTGAAGGCGGTCGCGCCTCCAACCTATCGACTGGACTGAACTGGTACCTGAACCGACACGTGAAGTTCTCGATCAACGCAATCAGTTCCACGCTCGACGACCCCCAGTTCGGCCGCAGTCACGCCTGGATCATTTCTGCGCGCACGCAGGCCGAATTCTAAGAAACGAGCCTCTTCACCTCCCGTTCAATCCCACGGAACGCAGCCTGTGGGCTTTGAGAACGTGACCGCAACGCACCGTGTTTTGCCGGTGAAGAGTGTGCGCCTGCCGCCACTGGTAACACCGAGGATCGCACAAGAATCCGGCTGTTGCCCAGCGCTCGCCGATTCGGTAGTCTCCATGTTCGAGCCGGATTAACAACCGCCGACCGTTCGCACATTCTGTGTTTTCGAGGCGACGATCATGAAACATCGAAAGACTGCTGCTGCAGCACTTACTTTGCTCGTGCTGGGAATTGCCATTGGAGTCGGAATTCAGGATGACCCGTTTGGTGGGGCCGATCCAGCGTCGCGCGCCGAAGCGGCTGGCGGAAAAGTGACATCACCCACTGGCACTGCGCCCAATCGCTATGTCTATTATCCCGGTACCGAACCGCTGCAGCCCGATGAGATTCGCATTGTCGCCTGCGGAACCGGAATGCCCAGCGCGCGGCGAAGCCAAGCGGCCACCTGTTTTCTGGTGGAACTGGGCAACGGCGAGAAGTTCCTCTTCGACATCGGTTCCGGTTCACACGCAAACCTCGAATCGTTGATGATTCCCTCCGACTTTCTCACCAAGATTTTTATCACGCACCTGCACACTGACCATTGGGGCGACTTGGCGTCGTTATGGGCCGGCGGATGGACCGCTGGGCGCACTGTGCCGCTGGAAGTGTGGGGGCCCAGCGGATCGCGCAAAGACATGGGTACCAAGTATGCTGTCGAGCATATGCTCAAGGCATACAACTGGGACTACATGACCCGTGCGGTCGCCATCAATCCGGTTCCCGGCGAAATCAAAGTACACGAGTTCGACTACAAAGGGCTGAACCAAATTGTCTACGAAGACAAAGCCAAGGGCGTCATCATCCGCTCCTTCCCCACCATCCACGCAGGCGACGGACCAGTGAGCTATGCACTGCGCTGGAACGATTTCAAGATTGTCATCGGCGGCGACACTGCTCCCAACAAGTGGTTCAACGAATACGCACGGGGTGCCGACCTCGCGATTCACGAGGCCTTTATGACATCCGACACAATGATGGAAAAGTACGGCCAGCCACCGCAGTTGGCCGCCCGCATCAACTTGTCGTTTCACACATCAGCGCAGGCTTTCGGGAAGATCATGAGCACGGTCAAACCTCGCCACGCCGTCGCTTATCACTTCTTCAACGACGAAGACACGCGTTACCCCATCTTCAAGGGCATTCGCGAAACCTACAACGGTTCGCTTTCCATGGCGACCGACATGATGGTCTGGAACATAACTCGCGACAACATCACCGAACGCATGGCCGTCTCACCCGACGAAGCCTGGGACGTCCCCGGTCCTGGAAAACCGCTCGCCCCCGACAAGACCCGCAAGTCGGAATACACGTCGTTCATCCTCAAAGGCCGCTTCGACACCAGCGACGTCGATCGCCTCTGGCTGCAGGAATTCATGAAGAAACACGGTCTGACCGAAGCTGACCTGAAGGTTGGTGAATAGAATTTATCAAGCAGAGGAGTCGATTTTATGACGCTGTTGTCGCGATTTACCCGATTGACATTACTCAATCCAATCTCAGCAGTCTTGCTTGTCGCCGCCTGTTTGGTCGCCACGACACCGAATGCCAGCGCAGCCGAGCCTCAATGGAAGGCTGGCGTTGCCCGTGCGATTATCACGCCGGAGAAACCGGTCTGGCTGGCAGGCTATGGTTCAAAACGTGCGCCCGATGGCCAGCTCCACGATTTGTGGATGAAGGCGCTCGCGCTGGAAGATGCCACCGGTCATCGCGTTGTTCTCATCACCAGCGATTTCCAGGGCGTTCCTAAGGTGATGAGCGATCCGGTGTTCGCGCAGTTGGAGAAGAAATACCAACTGCAGCGACAGCACGTGATGTTTACGTTTTCGCACAATCACTGTGGGCCGCGACTGGGTGATGATCTGGTGGATTACTACCCAGTCGATGATGATCAGGTCAAACTCATCGAGGAATACACGGCCGAGATGATCGACCGCACAGTCGAGATGGTCGGCGAGGCGCTCAAGAATCTGTCTCCTGCCGAGCTCGCGCAAGGTGCTGGACATACCACCTTTGCCGTCAATCGTCGCAACAATAAAGAGGCCGACGTTCCACAACTGCGGAAGAACGGAACGCCGCTAAAAGGTCCGGTCGATCACTCGGTGCCGATTCTCACCGTGACCCGGCCCGATGGAAAACTCGCAGCCGTCCTCTTCGGCTACGCCTGTCACCCCACCACGCTCAGCTTCACCAAGTGGTGCGGTGATTACCCCGGTTTTGCGCAAATCGAAATTGAACGCGAACACCCCGGCGCGACGGCAATGTTCGTCAACACCTGCGGCGGCGATCAGAATCCGTTGCCACGGCGTAAGGTCGAACTCTGCCAACATTATGGCCACATGTTGGCGGTCGCGGTTGAAGAGGCACTAGGGAAACCGCTCAAACCGGTCTCGCCCGGCATTCGCACCGCGTTCGAGCAGATCGAACTCCCCTACCTGAAAGTGGCCGCCCGCGCGGATCTCAACATCGCAGTAAAAAGCAGAAACGCCATCCGCAAACGCTGGGCCGCCCGCATGCTGAAAAAACTCGATGCCGGCGAGACATTCCCCGCGGCGTATCCCTATCCCGTCCATGCGTGGCAATTGGGCAATGAAATGCTCGTCATCGGCATGGGAGCCGAAACCGTCGTCGATTACGCGCTGCGTTTCAAGAAAGCATTCGGTCCCGGCACGTGGGTCTGCGGCTACGCCGACGACATGATCTCCTACATTCCCTCCCGCCGCGTCTGGGAAGAAGGGGGATACGAAGGCGGATCGAACCTCTACGAATACGGCCGCCCCGCCTACCGCTGGGCCGGCGATGTTGAAGAGCGGATTGCCAAGTCGGTGCAGAAGCTGGTGAAGCAAGTGAAAGATTGACCGAGCAATGCGGGGTACGGTCGCGTCGTTTGTCTTTCCCGCCACTTCCCGGTACAGTCGGGAACATCAACCGCATACCCGGCTAAGCGGACCGCGCGAACCGCCCCCGCTTCCTTGAGATGGACGAACCTTTGAGCAGCGCGGAAGACTCCGATCTGAACGGCCGGCACTCGTCTGGTTCCCATCCGGGCGCGAACGGTCTCATGTGGACCGTCTGGTTCACCTACGGCGCATTTTATTTCTGCCGCACGAATATCTCCGCTGCCATTCCCGGGATGAAAGAGGCGGTTGTCGATGGCGGGATGGGTTTCACCGCGACGCAGTGTGCGTACTTTCTGAGTGCCACAAAAATCGCCTACGCGACCGGTCAACTCATCAACGGACAACTCTCCGAACAATTGTCTCCGAGAAAAATGCTGGCGATCGGAATGTTCGGCACAGCGGCGCTGAACGTCCTGTTCGGCTTCGCACCGGCCCTCTTCTTCTTCATCTTCATTTGGGCATGCAACGGTTATTCCCAGTCGCTGGGGTGGACGCCTTGCGTTCGCGTGCTGGCGAACTGGTTTCCAGTTCAGCGGCGCGGAAGCGTCATTGGTTTCGTTGGCACCGGGTACCAGGTCTCGGCTGTTGCAACCTATGTGATCTCCGGCATGGCTGCCGAGATGCTCGGCTGGCGAGGAGCGTTTTTCGTTCCAGCCGGTGTTATGGTCGTTTCCGCGTTCATCATGCTGCTGTTTCTTGAAGAACGTCCCGAACACGGCGAATCGTCCGCAACGCAATCTGGAATTCCACGTCCCACAAACAATCCTGGCAATTCCACTCTCGATAACCTTTTGCTGACCATCACGAATCCGAGGTTATGGCTGCTCGGTATTTCACTCGGTTTGCTCAACGCTTGTCGTTACGGATTCCTCGACTGGGGCCTGACACATCTGACGGAAGTTCAGGAAACGGGCGTTGGCAAGGCTGCACTGAAGTACGCGGTGCTCCCTGTCGGCGCAATCGCAGGTTCGTACGTCGCCGGCTGGGCGACCGATCGTTTTTTTGGCAGCCGTCGCGCGCCAGTGGCAGCAATTCTGCTTGTCGCCCTTGGCCTGCTGAGTCTTGCCTATGACTCAGTCGCCAGGACGAGCGTACCGGCGACGATGTTCCTGCTCGTGCTGATCGGCTTCTGTATTTACGGCCCGCAAGTCTTGCTGGTCGGTACCGCACCGGCCGATCTTGCACGCAAGGGAACGTCGGCAGCTGCAGCCGGATTTGTTAATTGTTTGGGGTATATCGGCGCGGCATCGGGTGACTTTTTTACCGGACGATCGCTCGATGCGTCGGGTTGGGAAAAAACAATCTATCTATGGGCGGTCTGGGCGTTTGCGGCCGCAATTGCGGCCGGCCTGTTGTGGGGTGCGACGGCTGTCGATCACAAAGAAAGTTAAACGAACCAACCTGCGCCGCGAACAACAAGCAAACCCTTGCTTGCGCGACGGGCTGGTGGAGGAGAAACATACAATGCGAGCAATCATCATCGGTGCGGGGCGCGGGAGTCGCCTGATGCCAACCACGGCCGACACGCCCAAGTGCTTCGCCGAAGTGCAGGGGAAGCGAATTCTCGATTGGACGGTTGACGCCTTTCGGCAAAACGGCATCGACGACATTGCCTTCATCGGCGGTTACCGCATCGAAAAAGTTCAGGAGAACTATCCGCAGTTCACGTTTCGTCATAACGACAACTGGGAAAACAACAACATCCTCGCGTCGCTGTTCTATGCCGAAGACCTGATGGATGAGCCGTTCATTTGTTGTTACTCCGACATTCTGTTTACGCCCGAAATTATTGCCGGTTTAATCGAAAACACCGAGGACGACATCGCTCTCTCGGTCGATACTGATTGGCTCAAGCGTTACACCCACCGCACACAGCACCCCTCCGACGATGCCGAAAAGGTGACCGTCGAAAACGGTGTTGTCACGCGTGTTCATCGTGAAATCGACGAAGGCGATGCGCATGGCGAATACACGGGCGTTGCCCGCTTCTCTATCGACGGTTCGAAACAACTGCGCGAACATTATCGTCGGCGACGAGAAGAATTTGCCGGCCAACCGTTCCGCGAAGCGAAGGTTTTTGAAAAGGCCTACTTCATTCATTTACTGCAAGACCAGATCGAGGCCGGCCAGCGGATGGTGCACGTCGATTCCCCCGGCGGATACATCGAAATCGACACACAAGAAGATTTTGAATACGCCAGAAACAACTGGACGTAATCCGAAACTGCGTCCCCAAAGCCCACGGGCTGCGGCCCGTGGGGCCGAACGACTTTCACTCCAATTCGGAGCAACTCAATGTCATCCCTCCCGCTCTTCCCCACGTCGGTCGTCGGTTCGATGCCGCGGCCCGATTACGTCAAAGACCTGATCTCCGACGACTTCCAAGTCTCGGACGAACAATACAGTCATCGGATGGAGTCGGCCGTCCGCTCGGTTGTCGCGTTGCAGGAATGCGCCGGCATCGACGTGTTGACCGACGGGGAATGGTGGCGGAAATCCTACATCGGCGTGATTGCCGAACTCGCCCACGGATTTCAGCTCAGCCTCAATCCGGCTGATGGCCGCCCCTGGACAATCGTCGTCGATAAGCTCGCACCGAAAAACCCCGGGTTCATCGCTCGCGAAGTGACGTTTCTTAAGAAAATCACATCACGAAACATTAAGGCGACGCTGCCTGCACCTGCGTTACTTGGCGAACGCATGTGGGATCCCGTGCTGTCGTCGGCCGCCTACCCAACCCGCGAAGACTTCATTCGTGATTGCGTCCCCATTCTGCGCCGGGAAATTGAATTGCTGAAAGAGGAAGGCGTGGAGATTGTGCAGATTGATGATCCGCATCTTTGTTTGTTTGTCGATCCGGAAGTGCGGGCGAAATATGACGATGCCGATTCGGCCGCCGACTTCGCCGTCGATATGACGAACCAGATGGTCGATGGCATCGAAGACGTCAAACTGGCGGTGCATCTTTGCCGCCGTGCTGGAGCGCGGGTCCGCGGAGACGAGCAGCATCAAGGCGGATACGATCCCATCATCCGACAACTCAACAAGTTGAAGGTCAACCACCTGACGATGGAGTTCACAACGCCGGGTGTCGGCGACATGGCCGTGTTTTCCCAGCTGCGTGAAGATTTTGAAATCGGGCTGGGCTGCGTCAATTGTCAGCCGGGCAAAATCGATTCCGCCGACGACATTGTCAGCCGCGTCGAACAGGCGCTTCAATATCTTGCCCCAGAGCGGATCACGCTGAACCCCGACTGCGGTTTCGCCCCCGGCTCGGCGGCCGTTGTGAGCATCGACGAAGTTTATACGAAACTCAAAAACGAGGTCGAAGCCGCACATCGGTTGCGTGAGAAACATGGTTAACCCGGCGATCCCCGTCAGCCCAGTGCCAACGCGATCACCCCGCAGACCATCAGGCCGGCGGCCAGCAGTCGGCGGCGGGTGTGCCGTTCGTTCAACAGCCGCGCTCCAAGCAACGCCCCAAGCAGAATGCTGATCTCCCGGGCCGGCGCAACGTAACTCAACGGCGTGAAGACCATTGCTGTGAGAATCAGGATGTAAGAGGTCGGTGCGAGAATCGCCACGCCCAACGCCTCGCGCCAATGATCGCGCCACACGCTGCGAACCGTTTCTATGCGGCGCATCGCATGCGGTGTTAACATCAGACAGACGCCGAAGTTTGCAAATAGTTCCAGCAGCACCGGCGAGACTGGCTTCGCTTGCACGCCAAATTGTGCGAACAGTTCTGCCAGCGCGGGCGGGACCGAACCCGGGCTGACGGCGCACTTATCCCACACGCTGTACGAGGCAATGCACACGCCGCACATCAGCCCCCACATAATTGCCGGCCGCAAGCCGCTTGTACCCGACGTCTTCGCGACGCTGCCGAACGTCAACAGAAACACGCCGCCCACAACCAGCACGACGCCGAGAATGGCCAACCCCGTTGGCTGTTCGTGCAGAATGAGAATTGCCAGCGCGGTCGAAAGCGCCGGCCCCGTGCCGCGCGCCAGCGGGTAAACGACCGACAGGTCCCCAACCGCGTAACCTCGTTGCAGCACCACGAAGTACAGCAGGTGCAGCAGCGCCGTTCCCGCCATGAAAATCCAGGCGGCCAGTCCCAGGTCCGGCTGCTGAAAAACGACAATTGCGACGGCAATCGGACCTAGAATAACCGACGAACAAGCCGTAAACAGCCACACGAAAACGGCACCGCTACGACTGGCTCGTTTTGCCAGCAGATTCCACACGGCGTGGAAGCAAGCGGCCGCCAGAATCAATCCAATCGCGTAACCGTTCAATTCAGTCGTCCAACTCCCAGATGCCGTGTCCCTTGTACTCCCATTCGTACTTCCGCACACCCCACGGCGTGTATTCGCGGACCTTGATTTCGTTCCGCTTATATCGGACGGAAGCCCCGAAGGCAGGCGGCGGATAGTACGCAACCGGTGGCGGGTAGAATGCCATCGGCGGTGCATAGTAAACCGGGCGATGCACGATGATCGGCGCTGGCGCGTAATACACGGGACCATACGCGTAAACCGGCGGAGCGGCGTAAATCACGGGCGGAGCATAATAGTAGCCCCCGTCGGCAACCGCTGTGTTGTTCATTCCCGCAGCCGAAACGATGGTTCCCGCTGCCATTGCCAATAGAAAACCCCTCATGGTCGCTCTCCTTCAGTCGATGATTTCGTACCGTAGACAAGCGGCTGGAAATCGTCCTGAAGTCATCAGCCCCCCCCAGATCGCCCATTGTACCGACGTGCGACCGAAAGAACAGCGTTGTATTTGGAAATTGGCGGATGGCGGAGCGCGGATGCCAGCGACGCAGTGAGGTGGCCAGATCGTTGCGGCGGCGTTCCTCGACTGGCTGAAGCCAGTTAAAGCATCCGCATCTATGAGAAGAACAGCATCGGGGATCGGCGCTGTCAGAATCGCTCTGTGACTACCGCGTGATTTTACAGTTCGGCAAGGACACTTGGAGCCTCTTCACGCCGTCTTCAGTGACCTGCGTGCCGTCGAGGCTCAAGATTTTGAGACCTGTCAGACCACTGAGGTGCTCCAATCCGTCATCGGTAATCTCCGTTTCCCAAAGTGACAAGATTATGAGACTCGCCAGACCACTGAGATGCTTCAGCCCGTCGTCTGTGACCTGTGTGCCGTCGAGCGACAACGATCGAAGACTTTCCAGACCGCTGAAATGCTGTAGCCCGTCGTCTGAAATGTTCGTATTGTGCAGACTCAAGTCTTGAAGACTTTTCAGACTACTGAGATGCTGTAGCCCGTCGTCAGTGATGAGCGCGCCTTCGAGCCACAACGATTCAAAACTTTTCAGACGACTGAGATGCATTAGCCCGTCGTTATTGATGCGTATGCCTTCGAGGTACAAGAATTCAAGATTCGGCAGACCAGTGAGATGCTGTAACCCGTCGTCGGTAATGTTCGCACCGTCCAAATACAATTCTTGTAGGCTGGTCAGCCGACGGAGATGCTTCAACCCTTTATCGCTGATGCCTGTATTGTCCAGGGCCAACGTTTCAAGATTCGACAGACCACTGAGATACTTCAGCCCGTCGTTGCTGGTATGTGTGTTGTTGAGCGCCAACTTTTTGAGGCTTGTCAGACTGCTGAGGTGGTTCAGCGTATCATCAGTGACTTGCGTCCTTGCAAGCTGGACGACCACGATACGATCAAACCCAATGCCCCACTGCCTCAACCACTGTGGGCCAGATGCTTCCCTGCGGACACCTCCGCCCAACCGCTCAATTTCCTCAATCGCCCTGTGTCGTTGGTAGGCAGGCCACGCAACGAACCACCCCACGACGGCAAGCATCACCACCACGCCAAGAGCGATTTTCCGACGGGTACGGGATGGTTTGGGATCGGTCACCGGTCAATACCACTGGTGTGGGAACTTGCGTTACATTGCCCAAAACAGCCCCGCGCTGTGCACGCCTTGCAGCAACTCGCCCACGTTCACTTTGCGGCTGCCGGCGGGTTGTCGCTTTTGTCGACGAGGCGGCGCACTTCGTGGAGAAGTTCCTGCCGGTCGAATCCACCCTTCTGCATCACGCGGCGAACGCAGCCGCTGAGGAACAGCGAACCGTTGAGGTACATGCGATCTTCCTCGGTCAAATCCTTCGCTGTAATCACAATCACCGGAATCGACTGCCACTGCGGATGCTGCTGCAGTTCGTCGAGGAATTCAAATCCGTCCATTTCCGGCATCATCAGATCGAGCAGAATTAACGACGGGCAACTTGTCGCTACGCAGTTGAGGGCAACCCGGCCGTTGGAGGCTTCTTCCACCTTCCAACCGTCCTTCTCCAGCGTTCTTCTAAGCAACTCGCGCGAACTGGGATCGTCTTCCACCACCAACGCCAATCCGGGTGACTGCACGTTGCAATACTTGCTGATTGTTCCCAGCAAACGGCTGCGATCAATCGGTTTCTGGAGGTAGTCGGCTGCCCCCATCGCGTAACCCATGTTTTTGTCATCAACAATCGTCAGCATGATGACCGGAATGTCGGCCAATTCGTCGTCGGCTTTCAGCGCCGAAATCACACTCCACCCGTCCATGTCGGGCATCATCACGTCCAATGTAATCGCGCTCGGTTTCACCTCGCGAGCAACCCGAAGGACATCGTTGCCCTCGGCAACCGTAACGACGTGGAATCCTTCCTTCGAAAGGTAGCGTTCAATCAGGTCGCGGACTCCTTCGTCGTCGTCCACGACCAGAACGGTATTCCGGCCCGGCAGCGGAATCGGCAGCGAAGGCGCGGCCTCCTGCAATTGCCGTTCGATTGACGGCACGGTGGTAATTGCCTGCTCCGCCTGAGCTGGAAGCGTCAGCGTGAACGTCGATCCCACACCTGGTTCGCTTGCGACTGAGACGTCCCCGTGCATCAATCGCGCCAGTTTCCGAGTAATCGCCAGCCCCAGCCCGGTTCCGCCGTATTCGCGTGTCGTTGAAAGGTCGGCCTGTGTGAAGGCCTGAAATAACCTGCCCATTTGCTCTTCGGTCATTCCAATGCCGCTGTCGATCACACGAAATTCAAAACAGTCGACGTCTTCCCGCTGCACACGGGCGACATCAAGCGTGATGGTGCCTTCCTTCGTGAATTTTCCGGCGTTACTAAGCAGGTTGAACAGACACTGCTTTAATCGCGTCACATCGGTATGAAGTACGCCGAGATTGTCCGCACATTTGACCGCAAGTTTGTTACCGTTCTTTTCAATCACCGGGCGGATTGTGGTGACGGCCTCTTCAACCAGCCCCTCTGCATCGAAGTCCGTGCGGATTGGAATACACTGTAACAGCCGGAAAGCCGAAACGAAATAACCCGGATCGCATGTCGGCAAACTAAGCAGTTCGCCCCCGGCACACCTTACGCGACCAGCACACCTTGCCTGATCGCAAGACTTCCCTTGGTCCGCCACTCTCACGGTTCTGGCGGCGCCCAAGCACCTGGTGCGACGAATCGCAACTGGACGCGTATGGCTGAAATCGGGCGTACTCTTCTTGTCGGATCAGTGGTTCTGGCGGATCAGTGGTCGTGATGTTTGCCGAACAGCATGTGCTTCTTGTCGCCGCGGGCATAGACGTAGGCGATCAGGTCGAGAATTTCCTCGCGCGACAACTTATCCAACAGCCCTTTGGGCATGATTGAAGTTGTTAACGTTTTCCTCGCCTCAATCTCTGACTTACGGATCACCGTCGGTGCCGCCTTCGCCAGCGGATCGACGACCACCTTAACCAACTCCGGTGTCTCCTCGACAACCATCCCGGTAATTACCTTGCCCGACTCCAGCACGATTGCGTTCGAGAGATATTTCTTGTCGATTTCCTTCGATGGATCCAGAATCGATTGAAGAATATGCTCCGTCGTTTGCTTCTTCTTGTCGAGTTTCGTCAGATCCGGACCGAATACCAGCCCTTCATTATTCAATCGGTGACAGGCAATGCAGTTGGCAACTTTGAATAGTTGACGTCCCACCTCGAACGCGCGGTCATGCGGTAGCGGTTTCACATTGGAGACCAATTCCTCGAACTTCCACTCGCGACCGCGGCTGCTGAATTTCAACAATTCATCTTTCAGCGGCAACGGATGCGCTGCGAGATATGCCGCCGGGTTGGCCCGGTATTCTTCCAGATTCTCCACAACGTACAACGCGCCGTACATCCGCCGCCAGTGGCCCGGATAAGTACAGACATAGGGATAAACGCCCGGCGTCTTCGGTGCTTCAAAACTGAGCGCCTGATTCTGTGTCGGCTCTAACAATTTGCTCGCAAGCAGAATCTTGTTGGATTGTGGAATGAAATGCCGTTCCTTCGCCCCGGCATCCCGTGCGGTGGCTTCGGCCAGTTGACCGATCTCTGCCAGTGATCCAGGTTGTACGATCGCAAAGTTGTGCGGCATGTTATCGGAGTTGGAAAAACGGAACTCCACCGGCTTACCCGCCTGCACGACGATCTGTTCCTTATCGAAGATCATCCGATGAGGAACGGTGCCGATTGCAATCACTCGCACATCCAAATTCTGCAAACGGGCCGCCAACGCCTTTGCCTGTGCTGCCGGCAAACGACTCGAAAGCGACTTGGCCAAAGCAACCGCGTCCACCGCCGGACCACCGGTGCGATATGCCGCCGGAATATTGCTGAGGTAGCCCACCAGATTATCAACCATCGGACTCACCTCACCGACGGGCCATTTCGCCGACGGGATGCCGCGCAATGCGCGAATTGCCGACGGCAGACTTCGCCCTGATTTGACCAACGCAGCCAGATCGCGAACCTTTTCTTCATCGTGGCCGGGAATCGTCGCCAGCGAACGAATCGCCACGTCGTGCAGCGTCTCGCCGCCACCAATCATCAACCGGTCGGCCGCGATTGTCTGCTTCTTAAGCCCGGGTCCAGACCAATTGACGGCCAAGCCGTCTCCGCCGCCGTTGTCGAAGTACGTCACCACAATCGGATGCGAACCGGCGGGCAAATCGATTCCCCCACTCTTCTCAACCATGCCGTGCAAGCCGTCGTTGTTCACCACCAGCTTATCGCCGATGTACAATCGTGAGCCATCATCCGATGCAGTGAAGAATGTGTATCTCCCCGAGCGTGGCACTTGAATCGCTCCGGTGAATCGCAATGCAAATCGGTCCGCCTGCTTGCGCTGCGGCACGTTCATCACAATTTGGGGGACGATACCGCTCCCCTTCGGCTTCATCTTCGCCAGCGTTTCAATCGCGACGTTCGATGCGCTGGGATAAAAATAATCGACCTTGATGCCGGGCTGCTGCAAGGCCGATCCACCTGCTTCGGCTTCCAACGCCCGCGGGAGTTCATAGATCAGCGGCTGCACCTTCGCGTACAATTTCCCTCGCACTTTGGCATCTTTGACTACGGTCACACCATCAAGAAAAGCCCGCAATCGATCTTTGCTCTTCGATGCCGCCAAGAAGGCATCGTCACCCGATCCGTCGGCGACGATCCAGGCGGCATAGCCGAGCCGCCGGGATTCTTCGGACTTCCCTTTGATCGCCAACTTCTCAATGCGGTCGCTCACAGATTTCAAATCGGCCGAAGGTTGCGCTGCCAGCAGTTGCCCCAGTCCCGCCAAACCGGCCGTTCCTTTCGCATCGCGTTCTTCGACCATTGCAATCAACAGATCGACCGGCTTCTGCTTCTTCAAACCGGCCAGCCCGTTCAACGAATCATTGAGTTGGCGAATCGGCACGTTAGGCCGTGACAGAATCGCCTGATACACCGCCTCAGTTCGCTTCAGCTTCAATAAGTCGTTCACGCTGGCGTTTCGCAGCACGTACGTTTGCGCTGCCAGCGACAGCGGTGCGCCCGATTTGACAGCGTCCTGCACCAAGGCATCGACGTTGAACTGCTTGCGGGCATAATTCAACACGGTGACCAGTTCCGGATCGGTCGGTCGATTGGCCACTTCAAAGATCACTTCAGCGGCCGGCAGTCCGGTGAAGGCGACAGCGGCTTTCACCGCCTCCGCGCGAACCAGTGCCGACTGATCGCGTGCAGCGGCCGACAGCGTCGGCTGCCATTGTTTGATTCTGGCACCCCAGTGGCCCAACGTGCGAATTGCCGCCGCGCGAACAAGAGGCTCTTCCGCCTTGAGGACAGTCGTCAACAAACCGGCGTTGGGAATCCGATGTTCTTCGAACACCCACAGGCATTCCAACAGCGCCTGCGCTTCGTCGGCGTTCGACGGGTTCAACTGGCTGGCAAATTGCGAAACGCTTGCGGTCACTTCGTCGGTCTTACGTCCGCTGAGTTCCAGTCGGGCGCGATAGCGCGTCGAGTTTTCTTTGGCAAAGAACGCGCGGCAGACCTCGGCAATCGGTTTGCCTTTCAGCTTCACGCGTTTCACCAACGGACGCCCCTTGTAGGTCACGCGGTAGATGCGGCCGTGTTCGTGGTCGCGGTTGGGGTCACGAATATTGTGCTGCATATGGCCGATCAAGGCATTTGCCCAGTCGGATACATACAGTGCGCCATCGCCGCCAATCTCAACGTCGGTCGGCCGAAAATTCGGGTCCGATGAAAGGAGTATCGGTTCGATTTCCTCCGATGTAATATCAGCTCCGTTGTATTTCACTTCGTGCTGCAACACCCCCAATACGCCGATGCAGTTACAGATGAGAAAGTTGCCGTTGTTCGCTTCGGGGAAGTGGCTGCTCGAAAGAATTCCCGTCGCAGCAACCGGCCGCACGCGTTTCTTGAACCACTGCTTGTTGCCGACACCCTTGCCGATGTTGACGTAACTGCCAGTGCCGCTGGTGCCATCGTTGGCGAATTGAAATCCCCACTGATCGAACACGTCGCCGTGCGGATTCGGCCCGATGGGGAAATGGAAGCTCATCTCGAACGTGCGCGGATCGAAGCGATGCACGCCCGATTGCGTCGAGCGGTAAGTCTTGGTCGGCGTTTCCATGCTGGCCGTGTTGAAAATGCCGCGCGACCAATACATGCCACCGTCCGGGCCAATCACCACGCCGTTGGCCGAGTGGTGCGAGTCGGCACTGGAAACGCCCTGCAGCATTCGAATCTTTACGTCGGCCTTGTCGTCGCCGTCGCTGTCCTTGAGGAACCAGATTTCCGGCGGAGCAGCCACCAGCATCCCACCGCCCCAGAACTCAAAGCCGGTCACGCTGTTCAGCTTGTCGGCGAAGACCACGCATTTGTCGGCCACGCCGTCGCCGTCCTCATCGGGCAAGCAGACGATGCGGTCGCGTCGCGGCTGTGTCGGATTCCAGTGCGGATACGACGGCCAGACCGAGGCAAACAGTCGGCCATCGGTATCAACGGCCATCTGCACCGGGTTGATCAACTCGGGAAACATCTCCTCTGAAGCAAACAGATTGGCCTGCATTCCGTCGGCCAACGTCATCTTGCCTATCGCCTCTTTCCCGCTGAGATACGAATACGTGCCGTCATCCAGCCTTCCGGGCCGGTTGGTTTTCACATCCAACAACTTCGGCAAATTGTCGTCTTTAACTTTCAGGTCGCCACCGCCAGCGACGGCCCACACGCGGCGGTCGCGGTTGGCGGTCATCACGTCGAAGATTTCCATCTCGCGCCGCATCACGTCGGCATTCGACTGCCCGAACCATGCCAGTTTCGACCGCCCGCCGAACACGTTGTAACCATCGACAACACGGTAGCGACTGAACCAGTGCAGGTTCTTTTCCAATACGGCCGAGCGCAGCCGCTGCAGTTCTTTTTCGTTTTTTGAGACATTGCCGGATTCGCCCAACAGCGACTTCACAATCACCTGGGCGACTGCCCGGTTCCCGTGTTCCAGCAAGTGAATGCCGTTAAGAGTCAGCGGCTTCTTGGCGCTCTTGTAGAGTTTGAGAGTCGGCGTGAACAAATCGACGAACGTCACGCCCTTGGATTTGCACACGCTCGACATCGTCTGTGTGTAAATCGCAAGCTTCTTGTTGTTCGCTTTCCCGTCGGTCAAATTGGGGCTGCGAAGATCTTCGTGCGCAATCGGCGAGAAGATAACAATTCGCGGGGCCGACTTGCCGTTGTATTTCTGGGCCGCCATTCCGTCGATCATGGCGGCAAGATCGATCTCAAACCCCGACAGTCCATCTTCGCCCCGCAGCGCCTCGTTGTATCCGAAGAAGCAGAACACCACGTCCGCTTGCGTCTTCGTCATCCATTGATCGGGGCTGCCGAAGTTCGCCGACCGCGACCGCGTCTTCACCTCGTCGCCGGGAAATCCCAGATTACGAAACGTCATCCCATGCTGCGGGTAAGCCGCTTGAATGTAGGTTTCCAGCCACGCGTGATGCTGCATGCGATCGGACAACGTGTTGCCGATGTAAGAGATGCGGTCCCCCTTACGAAGTTCAAGTGCCGGGTCGGCCCCGACTCCCCGCTTCGAGAAACCGGCGACAAACAGAACCGACAACAAAGCAATCGTGCAGAAACGGGTTCGCTGGTTCATGGATATTCTCACAACCGGTTGAAAACAGACTCTGAATCGATGTCATGCTGAATCACGCGGCGACATCATACCGAACCCCCCTTTCGTTCGCGATGTACAGCGAAGAAACGCACGGCCGGCCGCATTAATTGCGGCCACTTAGCAGGTCCATTCGTGGACCGTGCCGCCAACGGACTGAATCGACCTCTGATTCAAGCGGCTACGCCGAAACAAGACGCTACGTCTTGACAGGTTGCTTGCGTGGGGGTAGTCTGACTTCAGGCGGCATCCTGTGAGCAGAATTGTAATATCCGGACTGAAAGATGTTCGGCAGTGCTTGGCGTGAATTCCTTCGCGCGTCATGAGGTGTCACCATGATGCGATGGATGCTCGCAACAAGTGACGTAGCGACTGTCTTGAAGTTCAAGTGTTTTACTGTTGGTTTTTCCATTCGGTTCCATTTCGAAGCATGGTGTTGAGGATGGTGAGTAGTTTTCTCATGGCGGCGATGAGTGCGACCATTTTGGGTTT
>Ga0302133_10000347_pt1 | contig 29036 bp, 27 predicted proteins | sample CB9_331_MG_FD_203121 | JGI IMG/M metagenome (GOLD analysis project Ga0302133, IMG submission 203121) | Marine microbial communities from Western Arctic Ocean, Canada - CB9_33.1 | ecosystem: Environmental > Aquatic > Marine > Oceanic | place: Canada: Western Arctic Ocean | collected 2017-09-19 | reverse complement strand
TTTACTTGCAGCGAGAACCGTGGAGCACGATGGCATTATAGTCATTCCGCCAGACCTCAAAGGCAGTTTCGGCGACTAACGGCGGCGGACGGGAGGAGAGCCCGGGCCGTAGCCTTCGATCTCCTCGGAGGTGCCGTCCCAGCAGGCAATAGCGTCGATGGCATCGCGCTCTTCGTCGGTCATCACCCAGTCGCCAGAGACGGCATTGGCGACGACCTGGTCGGGGGTCATAGCGCCCGCGATGACAGTGCTGACGGCGGGGTGGGCAAGAAGCCATGAGAACGCCAGCTCCAGAAGGGAGTGTCCTCTCTCGACAGCGTAGGCGTCGAGCTTGTTGAGCTTCTCACGCGCGGTGGCGTCGGCCTGAAGTGAAGTCACCATGCGCCGCGAGTTTGCAGTGGGCGTATGGGTGCTCTTGTATTTCCCGGTGAGCCAGCCTCCTGCCAACGGGAAGTAGGGGAGGAAGCCAACGTTCTGCGCGGTGCAAAACGGCAAGAGCTCCATCTCCACCTGGCGCCGGAAGACGTTGTAGTAGTTCTGTGTGGACACCATGCGCGCCCAGTCCTTCTGCTCCGAAACAGCGTCAGCGTGGGCGTGGCGCCAGCCAGAGTAATTGCACGCGCCGATGTACCGCACCTTACCCGCAGTCACCAGGTCGTTCATCGGCCCGAGGATCTCCTCCTGGGGCAGATCTGAATCTGGGAAGTGCACCTGATAGAGGTCAATGTAGTCGGTCTGCAATGCAGTGAGGCTAGAGTTGATGCTCCGGTTGATTCTATCTTCGATGGACTCGCCTTCAAGATCCACGATGTTGAACTTGGTTGCGAGCAACGCTTCCTTGCGGCGGGATTTCAGGGCCTCACCGATGTGAACCTCACTTCGTCCGTCGCCATAGATGTCGGCAGTGTCGATGAAGTTGATGCCCAGGTCCAGGCACTTGTTGAGAACCGCTGCACTCTCCGCCTTATCCGAGATCCCGAAGCGACGTGGGGCGACGGGGCGGTCAGGGTTGCCGAAATTGTTGGTCCCGAGACCGATGACCGAGACATTGAGGTCGGACGAGCCAAGCTTTCGATACTGCATAGGGTGCTCCGGGTACGGGAACGTTGGCGGCATCATAACGCGGAAGGTGCTGCTTGCCACTCGCGGAGAACTGCCGCAACGCACTGCTACTCGCAGGACTCCCAGCGTGGTTCTGTCAGGACTCACTCTACGAGAGAATTAGCATCCGCATCAGACCGGATAAGGAGCCGGTCCACCTCGCCCATGATAAACGCTTCGACCCGGACATTACGGGCTTGGTCAAGACCAAGCCTGATGACGGTTGGCCACACCAGCCGGAGCCCGATCATGGTTCGGCTTGTCATCGCTCACGGGGAGTCCTGCATGGCTCACCGCCCCTGCCCTTCATTTGACGATGGCACGCCCCGCAGGTACGCTCCCGCCATTCTTTGGAGGGGGCAGAGATTCCATGGAACGTGTCACGGAAGTCGAACCGGGGATCCATCAGCTCGTGTCCTACCGCGATAACTTCGCGGGGTTGCCTGGCTCAAACGTGTTCTACGTTGCGGGGGATGATGGCGCGGTCTTCATCGACACCGGGTACGACCATGAGGGCGACCACGGCACCCGTATGGAGCTTTGGCGTGACACCGGCGCGCCAGACCTGCGGCAGATCATCGCGATGCACCGGCACGCCGACCACGCAGGTGGTGCCGCGGCACTCCAACAGGAGACCGGCGCCTCCATCGCGTGTCACCCTGACGACCATCAGTCCATCGTCGGGGAACAGCTCAAAGGGAGAGCCGACATCGGCAAGTTGTTGAATGGTGGGGAGTCAATCGACCTTGGCAACCTGACGCTCCAGATATCGCATGCCCCGGGCCACACTCCGGGTTCCTTGGCGGTGTTCATCCCCGAGCGCCAAGCGCTGTTCACTACCGACACTGTCCTTGCCAACAGCACGACGGCCATTGGCGAGCAGGGCGACATGGCCGACTACGTCCGAACGTTAGGCGAGTTCCAAACGATTGACTCCCGGGTCATCTATCCGGGCCATGGAGGGCCGATTTCCGACACCGCCGACTGGCTGGCGTACCTGCTGAAGCACCGCGAACAGCGTGAGGAACAGCTGCTGACCGAGATTGCAGGCGGTCGGAACACCATCCAGGCGCTCGGAGCATTCCTCTACCCCAAGCTCACGTCGCCTCGGACCCAAGCCATGGGCCAGAACCAAGTGCGCAGTATGCTCCGCAAGCTCGTCGCCGAAGGCAAGGTCAGCGAAGCCGAAGATGGGGCGCTTGTGGTGGCCGGCTAGCGTCCTCCGTCACACCTCTGCGCACTGTCCTTTACACGCAGGCCGGCCCTCGCCGTCGCGATTTCTGGCAGGATTCAAGACGCGGGCGGAATGACTATCAGGATCACATGTGACGAGGAGCAAATCTCATGGCCTGCGCACATTGTCAATCGACTGGTGTGTCCGCCACACAACAGCGAGCCGCCCCCCCCCCCCCCCTACACGATACTTGCCTAGAGGTACGGCGGCGGCTTCAACGAGCAAAGTAGTTCTCCCTTTGAGGAAACACCTGATTCGACGGCTTGACTTGTGACGGCGCCCACCTGATCGCTCTCCAAACGAATTGTTCGACAACTCAACCATGGATCATGAAATAGAATCGTGCCGGAACGGTATAGGCATAGAGGGTTATATGGCATCTGGACCGAAGAAGCACAAATATTCAGATGGCGAATGGCAAGCTAGAGTTAACCTCGCTGCTGCCTATAGGCTGACCGATCATTTTAATCTGACCGATTTGCTCTATAACCATATAACCTGTCGCGTCCCAGGCACCGACGATCAATTTTTGATCAATGAGTTTGGTCTGGGCTACAACGAAATCACAGCGTCCAATTTGGTGAAAATAGACATCGAGGGTAATGTCCATCAGGAAGGTGAGCACCGGATCAATTTCCCCGGATATGTGATTCATTCAGCTGTTCATGCGGCCCGCCATGATGTCGCGTGCGTTATGCACGCCCATACCTTCTACGGGATGGTTGTCTCAGCACTTGAGGATGGTCTCATTCCTCTACAGCAGGACACTTACCAGTTCCATGATCGTGTTGCCTATCACGAGTTCGAAGGGCAGGCGACTGACACCGACGAGCGGGAACGCCTTGTAACTGACCTAGGAAACAAGGACTCCATGATTTTAAAGAATCACGGGCTACTCACTGTTGGACGTTCCGTTGCGGATGCGTGGGTTGCGATGTGGCAACTGGAAAGGGCATGCCAGCTGCAGGTAGTCACTCAATCCACAGGACAGATCATTCACCAAGCACCGCCGCAGGTAATGGAAAAAGCATCGAGCCCTCGAACTTACCGCTACGAATCTATTGAATGGCCCTGGCTTTTACGGACGTTGGATGCCAAAGACCCTTCGTATAGAAACTAACCAGAGGGCGCTCAGGCGATCTCCTCAGGTCTCGCGCCGGAGGAGAATCCACCAAGCGCCGGTATCTCAGGGGAATGTACCTACAATCAAGAATCCAGGGCGGCAACAAATCGATACTAGAAATCCCTAACCAAGCGTGTGATTCACGACGGGCACCATCGCAGACATATCAACATGCGACTGCAGTGCTTCATTGACCTCCGCCAACGGATATTGATGCGTAATCATTTTTTCAATTGGGACATCGATTCGAGATTGCATGATCCGCATCGACCGAATAATATTTTCGATTTTGGAGCCCACTACACCCGCAATCGTCAGGTCTTTCGCGGCGATTGCTGAAGGATCCATCTCTACGGAAGTCGGCAAGATGAGTCCAATCACAAGATACTTCCCGCCGTAGCGAACCATCTGCAGCCCTTCATGAACGGAAGTCTTAGCTCCTGAAGCCTCGACCACCATGTCTGGTCCAGCGCCAGTAAGCTCCTGAACTCGGCTAACCCTTGCCTCAGGCGTTGAGTATTCGTGGATATCGATAACATGGTCAGCACCGAGCTCTTTAGCGAGCTCAAGGCGATGACCAGGACCGCCGATCATTATCACCGTCACGGCACCACGAAGCTTGGATTGGACGAGGGCTCCCATTCCGATTGGGCCAGATCCTTGCACAACCACAGTGTCCCCTTGGTCGGGGCCGTTGATCTTTCGTAGGCCCCCCATCACCGTGTGATTCCCTACGACGCTCATCAAAGCACGCTCGGTAGACATATCATCGGGCACCCTGATGATTGCGGGATTGGGGTCGAGGAATAAGTATTCTCCGAAGCCGCCACGGAGCATGGAACTGGATTTCGGGTCGATACGAGAATTCCCGTAATGGATGCTATTTGTGCATCGCAAGCCCATCAGGCAGTTGTAGCAGTGACCGCACGGGGCTGAGTGGAACAAAACTCTGTCGCCTTCATGAAGAGGCGTACCCAGAATATCGAGCTTGACCTGCGAGCCAAGCTTTGCGATCTGCCCAATATTTTCATGGCCCCAGATAATCGGGTTCGGGGCCTGCGGGTTGTACCAATTATGAGCGTCGGTCCCACAAACCGCAGCCATGTTCATCTTGATGAGGATATTGTCGGGCCCGACATCGGGGATGCTGAATTCCTGCAATTGCAGAGGTAACTCTGCCCCTACAAACACGGCTGCTACACAAGTGTCTGGCACGTTAGCACCTCCTAGATGCGACTAAGCGAGACCAGCATACGCTTTAGACCGCCACATCAACCAAGCGGCTTCTACGACAGGGGTCCTCCCCCATCGCCACCATGGCCAATACCCTCAGCCCGTTCCAACGAAGGAGTGCTCCGGAACGGGCCGTTTTCTTCCGCCTAGAGCCCGTAGAACCGAGCGGGATTATCAGACAGGATCTTGTCCATGATTGGGGAGGGCACGTCCTCCCTGGCGCGGAGCACGGAGATTAACTCCAGCTCCACGGACTGGTCAGTGTGTCCGTAGTCCGATCCGGTAATCATGTTGTCCTCGCCCACGTACTGGAGGATGTATGGCAGATCCTCGTCCGCCTCGCAGGCGACAAAGAACTGGTTGTTACGGAAGAACTCAGGACCGTAGGCAGCGCGACCTGTCTTGAATCGCCGGTTGAGGAAGTGCGCCAGGTACGGGACCCACGATGAATTCGACTCGATGAAACCCCAGCGTAGATCGGGAAAACGTTCGGGGATTTTGTTGGCCGCCAGATCGTAGAAGGCCAATACAGGCAGGAGGCGCACGTCGGGGAACACGAAACTCAGCCTGCTGTCAAACATCTCGGTCAGGGTTGGCGAGCCGGGTCCAGTGTGGATGCAGATGGGCAGGCCCAGCCGCTGCGCTTCCTCGTAGATAGGGAAGAAGTAGGGATCGGCCAAGGAACGGTCCTTCTCGACACCACGAAATAACACTCCAACCGCGCCGTGCTCCTTGCCGTAGTGGAGCTCTTCAATGCTCTTGTCGAGGTCTCTCAGGGCTGGGACTACCACCCAGCGCATGCGGCCTTCCGACCGGGAGCAAGCGTCCGCCATGAAGCGGTTGTAGGAGCGAGCAAGGGCGACCTCGAGTTCTACGTCGTGCGTCAAGAACGCGATGAACAGCGTCGGGTAGATGATCTGCACGTCGACCCCCATCGTCGTGGCGTCGCTGAGTCGCGTATCGATGTCCGACATTTCACGTTTCTGCCACGCCGGCGAGTTGCGAATCTCCTCCTCAAGGGGCGGGGTTGCCAACGCCTGGCCTCCCTTGCCCGGCGGGTGCGGCACGAGCTTGCTGTCGATGACCCAGTGGTTCCGGACGCTTCCGTTGTTGGGGTCTGGGCAGGCAATGAGCGTGGGCTTTCTGTGGGCCATCTCTTCATCAAAGAAGTCCCACACTCTCTCCGACTCGATCACATGCGTGTCAGCGTCAATAATCGTGGGCATCCGGTGTTCCTCCTGTTTCAGACCGGGGGCTCTGACCTCGTTGAGCATCGGGGCGCGGAGCTCCCTGCGGACTGGGTGGAGTATAGTCCAGACGCTGTCGCAAACATGAAGCCCGCGTTGCCCAGCGTCTTTATTCAAAAACCCTATTCTCTCGGCGGTCGTCGTGGGCTCTGTGTTCTCGTGCGGCGCAGCCCTCACCCTCAGCCCACATCCGCGATATCGATGTTTCTGCAGCCTGACAAGTGTCTGAGGTGAAGGCCATCCTCAGCGGCGAGGATGGCCTTCACATGGGCAATGTTCTCAGAGACATGCGGGGCCTCTGATGGGGCCGCGTTCGGTACATTAACGACCGAGGTGCAGCGGTTGCAGTCGAGACGGTTGAAGCCGCCGAAGACACGCTAAGGCTCACGTCGTCCTTTACGAAGTGCTGTCAGCCATATTTAATCCCCTCCGCGCCCCCTGTATGCGACACAACCTGACGCGCCGATTCTTCATCACGACGTGGCGCCCTCCTACGGATCCTTCGAACAACCTCTGGCGATCCTGTTGTATATCTACTTCGCACTGCATCAGTGGCGGCTGGTCAAGTGCCGCCATTCTTGCTCTCAGCTCCGTCGCATATCAGCATGGGAACGAAACGTTGGCTTCTTCGGAGATAGCCTGAGATGCACAACCATCGACGGCCCCAACGGGTCGATGGGCGACCTGGTATTGTGGGGAATTAATCAAGCTTCGTTACAGCCATTGCCAATTCACCGTCGACCTGATAATTTCCCGTCGCTGCCTGGCTAACCCGAATGGTTGGCGACTTATTTGACATAATCTGCGCGGGGTACGGAGGGAATCCAATGGCGATCATTGATGCGGACGCTCACGTCGTGGAGAACGATCGCACGTGGGATTTCATGCCTGAGGAGGACCAACCGCACAGACCAGCGATATTGGTACCGAAAGAGGGCCATAAGACACGTGCCGGCGAGTACTGGTTCATTGATGGACGGGTTTTTGGGAAGGATGTGAACGTCGGACTGGATACGGATCCAGAGACGAGGGAAGCATCGAATGTGCAGAAGCGGCTTGCACACATGGATGACTTGGGAGTCTCGACCCACGTCCTGTATCCGACCGTCTTCTTGCGTCCGTTGACGCGTCACCCCGAAGTCGAGGTTGCTCTAGCCCGCGGGTACAACCGCTGGCTAGGCAACATACATGAGCAGGGTGACGACCGTTTGCGCTGGACGGTAATTGTCCCAACTTCGCGCATGGACATCGCTATCGAGGAACTGAACTACGGTAAAGAGCACGGCGCTTGCGGTGTGTTCATGAGAGGCATCGAGGGTGAATATCGCCTCAGTGATCCGTACCTCCAGCCTCTGTGGGCGGAGGCGCAGCGACTCGACCTACCCATCTGTATTCACGCTGCGACTGGGAATTTCGGATACTTCGACTACTTCAGCCGAGACGCTGGTTTCTCGACGTTCAAGCTCCCCGCAGTGGGTGCTTTCCACGACATTATCATGAAAAACATGCACAAGAAATTCCCTGACCTCCGTTGGGCGTTTGTGGAGGTAAGCGCGTCGTGGGTGCCCTACGCGATGAACGACCTGTCAGTAAGGTATGCGAAGCAAGGCATCCCCTGGGCCGGGCGCGAGTTGCTCGCTGAGCGAAACATTTTCGTGGCGGTGCAGACCGCGGATGACATCGACTACATTGTCGCGACCGCCGGCGAAGACAATCTCGTAATCGGCACCGATTACGGCCACAACGATACGTCGACCGAACTTCGTGCGCTGACGAACCTCAGGGACAATGGAGGGCTCGACCCGATCCTTGCGGACAAAATTCTCGATAAGAACCCCTGCCGCCTCTACTCCCTTTGATGGACTGAGGCGACCGGGGTGCTCCCTCCTGAGAGCGCCTCGCATTTCAGCAATCCAGATCGGGTTGTCCTGCTATTGCGCCTTTTCCTTTTCATCGTAGGCCCGATCGACGTAATACTTCATGCCGTAGCCGGCCCACGGCGCGGGGTTCGCCCACGCAGGAATCTCGTTACGGTTGTTGCCCTGAACGCGCCCCGACTTCATCCCCTTCGCGACCGCCTTCGTCTCGTTGGGAAGCTCGATTCGTACGTTCTCCGCAGGGTCTCGGAATACGTTCATCGGGTCGCCCCCATCCTCAACGATTGCCATCTGGTCTCTCAGCTGCTTGCGGAAGAGGATGATTCCTTTGTCGCTCTCGCCCAGCTTCTCCAAGTCGCGCCGCCCAACCGGACCCTGGCTTACCCAAGCCATGTAGTCCTGGCCGAACGTGTAGTTGATGATATTACGCCCATCCTCACCGTACAGCGGCGGGTGATAGACCTCAATGTCGTCAGCCGGCGGAGCGGGTACATCATCCGGAAGCCTGCGCGAGACGTAGTCGAGGTGCAGTGTGTGCGTGTCGTCGATCGGAACGCGGAACTGAGTGGGGTTCGCCAGGATGTTCGGGAAGAGCACGGAGTGTCCGACCGACCAGTCGGCGTCGTCCTCGGTGTAGCCCTGGAACACACGGCGCTTAATGATGCCGTAGTCGAAAATATCGAAGCCTATCTTCTCATGGGCAAACGTCGGCCGTGCGGTTGATGCGATATCCCCAGCCAACTCCCGCTGGTAGTTGCTCCAGTAGTTGTGAAGCCATTCCAAGTGAACGGGATCAAGTGAATTCTCCTGACATTGGAGCCAGTTGGCGGGCAGCTCAAGAATATTCACTTGCCGGAACGAATGCTCATCCACCAGGAAATCCCAATGGGGCACCAGAGGCGTTGGCTGAGGCCCGAGGTAGGCGAAGATCAGTCCACCGACGGCCTCCACGGGGTAAGCGCTAACCTTCACCTTCTCCTTGAATCGTCCGTCCGGGTGCACTGTCTCCTCGAAGGGCTGTTCAATGCATTGGCCGGTCTCGTCGAACATCCAGCCGTGGTACATACACCGAAGGCCGTTCTCCTCCGGTATCCCATACGTCAGGTCGACTCTACGGTGTGCGCACAACTTGTCGATCAAACCAAGCGTACCAGAGCGGTCCTTGTAGAGCACCAGATCCTCACCAAGGAGGCGAATCGCCTTCGTCGGGCGCGCGTTCAGTTCCGGAACCGCAGCAATCGGGTGCCAATAGCGGCGCATTAGCTCGCCCATCGGTGTACCTTTTCCAACTTGGGTCAAAGCCGCATTTTCGTTTGCGCTAAGCAAGGGGAAGAACCTCCTGAAAAAGCTGAGGCATGTCCCAGCGGAATAGTGTTGCCAATGGCCGAAGAATATCACGTTGCGATACTCGTAACCTCCGCGAGTACGTACACCGGTTCCAGGCATTGGTTCGCCGAGGGAGGTTCTGTCAAAAGTCGGGGCATAGACCAGTGACCGGCAAAGAAGCCCATCCACGAGTCCGGCCTATGCCAACAGCTCAGCCATCAGCGTTGACCATCTTGCGCTGAAGCGCAGTCCTCTTTTCTGCTGCCGTTATGCAACTGTTTATTGAAGCGGTGAACCTCGAACAGTTTCGTATCTCGTCGAATGCAGAGCGGAAGCGACTGGCCGATTCGAACCTAGGCATCAACTCGTGCCCGGTGGTGGGCAGCTGCCGGGCGGCAAAAGGGCCGAGGCAGTCCCCTTGCTAGGTCTTTGTCCACTGGGCGAAACCCCAGCCGCCGCCCGTGCCTGCTGGAGTTCGGGTCACCGGTACATAGTTGATCAGCTCGTAGTCCAATTCGTTCTCATGCATGACGCCTCCGAGCGTGACCCAGTTCAGCATCTCGGACGCCGCCGAGTGCAGCCGGTGGCGAGGAATCGACGACAGGGTCTCCGCGTCGTCCTTCTCCAGGCCGTCCAGCAGCATGCGGTCAGTCTCTTCGTCTAGCGTGAAGTGGCTGAGGCCGCCTGACGCGACCACAGCGACGCGCTCGACGGAATCCCACGACTCGATGGCCTTCCGTATCGCTTGACCGAAAGCGAAGCACCGGCTTGCTGTTGGCTGGTTCGGCGGGTAGCACGTGTTCTGGAAAACCGGCACCATGGGCACCGGTCGATTCTCTTGGATGCGGCGCACCACGAAGGTGTGGCCGTGTGGTAGGCCCATAGGGCGAGGTTCCGTGGTTCGGACAGCCTGCTCGCCGGCGTCCTCACGAGGGTAACGCCGAGTCACCCGACCGCCGTAGTTCTCGTTGATGTAATTGAAGTGCGACACATCGAAATCATTGGCGATCATGTGCTCGATGATGTGACGGCCGAGCCCACTGTGGGTGGGCAATACCATCTCCTCACCGTAACCCCAGGAGGAAAAAGCGGCCTTAGGGTTCGAGCCGGGCCGTGCTTTGCGGGGAATGATGGGGATCGAGTCTCCCCAATAGACCGAGAAGGTCGGCATGTTGTCCTCGAAGAAGAGCTCGTCCTGGTCGTCACTGATGACCACGACTACGTCGGGATCCGCCTTAGCGAAGGCCTCGACCATCCGGCCAATCGCAGCCTGCGTAGCAGCATGCTGCACATCGAAACGCTCCTGCGTAGCGAGCGTCGCGTGGATGGGGTCGGCGATCGCGAGCGCCTGCTCGTAGGTAAGCACATTGCCCGAGGGTGCGAAGGCAAGCTCTTGATTACGCAGGTCATACTTCGCCTGTTCCGGCCACTGCTCCGCTGACTGGCCGAGCATGGGACTGTGGGAGGTTCCGATTCCCAGGACGATTTCTGCCATGGCGCTTTCCTTTCGAGGCGAGAATGGGCGCGGGCGCGGGCGTTCTCGAGTCATAGCGGTACTCTTCTGTACTCGCGTGCGAAATCCTACCACCTTTCGCTCCCGTCATTCATTCGCGTTGTGGTCACGAGGCCCTACTCCAATATTACTGTCGGCAGTCGTAGTGCGCCTGGAGAGCACAGGCAACTCCGGATCGCAGATGGGCTGCTCAAAGCGTCGCCCCTCTTTCGCGAGGAGGGGGGGGGGCTAGAGCTGCGGGAGTACGACGTTGCAGTCCAGATGCAGTTGTCGATCTTGGCAACTAAGGGGGCCGTCTGTTTCAGCGTCGGCAATAACCGGGAGCGGTTTGACTCAAGTGCCAATCCCAAGTTGCTGGTCGCGGCCAGCAGACTCGACACGTCTATCGTGTTGGAGTTGTCAGGGTGATACGAGCAGCTCGTACGTGGGATTGACTCCGACGATAGGCAGGAATATGTTTGCGGTCACTTCGCGCGGTGAGGTGAGCGGTGAACCGACCTGCCGCGTGCGCAAGCTTAGAAAAGGCCCATAAGGTTCATTACGGCGAGGGGAGAATCATCATGACGACGAGTTACGATCCGGATACTGCTCCAGTTTTCGAGCGGATAGACACGTACGAAGATTGGCAGAAGGATGAAGGGGTAAAGCTCCATGGTGGGCTGTACATCAAGAATCTCTTCACACTAGAGCTTTCGCCATGGCCGCGGATGGGTTGCGATGGTGCAGTGGTGTACCTGGACGGTGACGAGGAGACCAACGAGCACGTGATCGAAGTCGGGCCAGGGGGCAAGACGAACCCGGTTCACCATATGTTCAACGAGGTAGTTTACGTCCTCAGCGGTCGTGGGGCGACGTCCGTTTGGTACGACGACAACCGCAAGCAGACGTTTGAATGGGCTGCAGGGGCGTACTTCTCGATTCCCATGAACGCATGGTACCAACACTTCAACGGGAGCGGCGCAGAGGCCACCCGGATGGTGTCGGTGACGAACCTGCCGGGGATGATTCGCAAGTTCATCACGCCCGACTTCATCTGGAACAACCCCTACATCTTCCCTGACCGTCTCAAGGCAGACGAAGGTTGGGGGTCCGGCGGAGGCGTGATGTACAAGGGGCGGGTGTGGGAGACCAATTTCCTGCCCGACGCAGCCAACATGCCGATGCCCGACTGGTCGGAGCGTGGCGCTGGGGGCACGAATATTATGCTGTCGTTATCGGACAACACGGTGGCTTCCCACATCTCCGAGTTCCCCGTGGGCACCTACAAGAAGGCGCATCGCCACGGCCCTGGCGCGCATCTGCTGATTACCGGCGGCGATGGCTTTGCGCTCGTGTGGCGCAACGACGATATGTCTGATCTGGTGAAGGCCGATTGGCAGAAGGGCAGCCTTTACCTGCCGACCCAGGATGCTGAGCACGAGTATTTCCATCAACACTTTAACGTGGGTACGACGCCTGCACGCTACATCAACATGAGCCCGTCTAATTCGCGTAAGTACACGTACCAGCGGGGGATCAACGACCCCGGACGGCAAGGTGAGATTCGTGCGATGGTGAGCATCAAGAATGGCGGGATTCAGCTCGAGTACGAGGACGAGGCCCGGCGGACCCACGAAATCTTTGAAGAGGAACTCCGCAAGCATGGACAGGAATGTCGCATGAAGAACCTCATCCCGTGGTGCACCGGCGTAGCCGGCCCCGAAAACAAGGTGGGAGTGCTAAAAGCCTACGCCTAGCGATCAAGGCAAGGCCTTTTTATCGGTGCGAACTGTGCGGCTCAGCTGCAATTCACGAGAACCCGTGCACGGTGCCCGTGCACGGGTTCTGCCAGCAAAGGAACAGAGAACCGCAGCGGAACGGGCATAGACACAAGCCGTAACAATCTGGCGAACGCACCCCACGACAGTACCTACCTCTTGGTCACTTGGATGACGAGGCTGCTGGTACGGGAGAACTCCCGCGAGTTGGCGCGTCATTCAAGGCCCACTACCAGACCGTCCGCGGCAGGCTGGACTCGGGATGGCCAACTCGGTGAGTTCCAGGTGACGCTGGAATCGAACGAGAGGCGAGGTGGCGATGGGTACCCTCGCTGACCGTGGTTCAAGCAACGTGGGGCAGGCTGAGGTGGGTAAAGGAAGGATTTTCAACCATGACGAGCAGGAACGAATGGAACGCGCACAACCTCGAGGTCATCGATCAATTCAGGAGCGGGGGTGGCAAAGTCACGACCGGTTCGGGCAATGCTCTCCTGCTGCTCAACACGATTGGTGCGAAGACGGGACTCGCTCGAACAAACCCGCTCGCATACCTGCCAGGTGGGGACTGCCTCTACATCTTCGCTTCCAAAGGTGGATCTCCAGCGCATCCGGACTGGTACCTCAACCTGGTCACCAATCCCGCCGTGGCGGTTGAGGTGGGTACTGAGCGCTACGAAGCCACAGCCGAGCCGATCACTGGCCCAGAACGTCGTCGCATCTATGCGCGACAAGTGGAGTTACATCCCAACTTCGGAGACTACGCGGACAAGACGACCCGCCTGATCCCAGTAGTAGCGCTAAGGAGGAACGGAACCTAGCTTACCGGTGGGTGGGTCAAAGCCCCCCTCGCTCGCTGGAAACAATGCTGGCAAGCGAAACACGGCTGGTGAACCGTTCCTTGCGTAGGTCTGCCGTAGGGCTTATGCGTTCAACGCATCGTTCAACCGGGACGCCATCTCCTCGGGGTTCGAGGGCCTGATAATCACATTTGCGCCCGCTTTGCGCCGGATCGACACCACGGGGCCTACCGTCGGTTGCCGCACCACTTGCACACTTTCTATGTCTCGCATGTAGACAGCGAGGACCCGAGGCGCCAAGTATCGAACGATCAGAGCGTCCTCGAAGAGGTCATAGCGCCTGTGGCGCTTGAACAACGTGAAGGCGATCGCGGCCAATCCAAGCACGATAGGCAGAAGCCCACCACCGGCAAACCCTTGAAGCAGAAACCACGCACCAAAAATTGGCGCGGGAAGGTCGTTGAACGCGAAGCGGTATCGATCACTGTAGGTGGGTGTCACGGGTGTCACAATAACAGAAATCGGATCGAGGCGTCCCCCCCCCCTCCTCCACGCGAGGGTTGGGTGAGGTCCGCATGCACCGGCCAACAAGTCCCTGCGCCAAACATACGCCAGATCTTCGGCAACGAATCGTCAAACATGATGACTGAACTGGCCTCTAATCCTGGAGCCCAATCCTGATTCAGCTTGTCTTTCGCCTACGCGAAGACCTGAGTTCTAGCAGAACACGCGCAGCGAGGTAGTACACTCCGGCACGTCTGGCTGGGCGACGGGAACTTTGCTCACGAAAGGAGCACGCATGACCGGAGAGATGGAATGGGGATCGGACGTTGTCGTCGAGATCCTCAAGCGTTACGAAGTTGAGTATGCGCCGACGAATCTAGGCGCTACGTTCAGAGGCCTGCTGGACTCGTTGATCAACTACGGTGACAACACGTCACCGGAAATTATCGAATGCCTCCATGAGGAGATTGCGGTTTCCATCGCTGCCGGCTACGCGAAGCTGACGGGTAAGCCCGCTGCAGCGCTCGTCCACAACGTGGTGGGCACCATGCACGCCAGCATGGCGATCTACGATGCGTACGTCAGCAAATCGCCCATGATCGTAATGAGCGGCACAGGGCCGATGAGCATGGATGGTCGCCGGCCTTGGATCGACTGGGTCCACACGGCGCTGGTTCAGGGGAACCTAGTCCGCGACTACGTGAAATGGGACGACCAGCCGCACGACACATTCAGCGTGCCGGAGTCGCTGATTCGCGCGTACCGCGTCGCGATGACGGAGCCCAAGGGGCCCGTGTACATCACGCTCGACGCCGGCTGGCAGGAGGAACGGATCGACCGGGAAATCCTAATCCCTGATATCGCTAAGTTCACTCCGCCTGCGCCGGTGCAGGCGGATCCCACTGCATTGGCGGAGGTGGCGAGGCTCCTAGCCGGTGCAAACGCGCCCCTAATCATCGCGGGCCGCGTCGGACGCAACGAAAGCGTCGTGGCGGACCTGCTGAGGCTTGCCGAGGTGGGCGGAATCAAGGTCGTCGACGCAGGTGGTGCGATGAACTTCCCGAATACGCATCCGTTGGATGCGACGGGGACGAACGCCATTGAGCAGGCTGACGTCGTGATACTGCTGGACGTGGATTACCCCGAACTTGCGACGACAGTTTGGAACCGCTATGACCGCCAGATTAAGAATCGGCTGCGCCCTGACGCGAAGCTCGTGAACGTGGGCTTGAACGATCTGGCGATGCGTAGCACCGTGATGGACTTTGGTCGTTTGATTCCAGCCGAGTTTTCCGTCGCGGCCGACACCTCAGTGGCCATCCCGGCGCTGATACCGCTGCTTGAGGCTGCGATCTCCGGCTCTACTGCCCCAGCGGAGCGTGCGGCTGAGGGGACAACAGCGAAGGCCCACGCACGGGAGCGGGCGCGCGAGGAGGCAGGGGAGCACGCCGGCGAACGCCCGATTCCACTATCGCGTATCGCAAGCTCAATCTGGAAGAACATCAAGGGTGACGACAACTGGGTGTTCTCAGGGGCGCTGGACGGCTGGAACCGGCGTTTGTGGGACATCGAGCGGCCTGGTTCCATCCTAGGCCCTGGTGGGTCGGCAGCGCTCGGTACTGGCCTGCCACGGGCGGTTGGCGCCGGCCTCGCGGTGAAGAAGAGCGGCGGGTACTGCGTGGCGATTGAGGGTGACGGTGACATGATGTACGTGCCGGGCACCATCTGGACGGCAGTGCACCACAATATCCCTGTATTGGTAATCGTGCGCGACAACGATGGGTACAAGGGTGAGGGCGAGCACGTGACGTGGACGTCTGAGCATCGTGAGCGTTCGACGGCCCTCAAGCATGTGGCCACGGAGATAACGGGCCCGAATATCGACTACGCGGCCATCGCTCGGGCGCAGGGCGCGTACGCGGAAGGGCCAATCGAGGATCCTGCAGAGCTCGATGCGGCCATCGCGCGGGCATTGCGCGTGGTGAAGGAGCAGAAAACACTCGCACTAGTGACTGTTCGGTCAGACTAGGCAGGAGGGACCCGGCCTCGCCCGTGGATGGGAAAGACTTAACTAAAGAAGAAGGCACCGTATTGTGGTGCCTTCTTCTTTAGTTAAGTCTTTCCCATATGACGCTGCTAGTTGTCGAAGAAGAAGTTCCAAATAGCGGGCTCAGGCCAGATAGGCAGCATCAGATTGTCAATGAGGCCCCAAACGAACGCAGCGAGTAGGACGCCCGCCACCGCACCCGTGATAATCCCTACGCGCCGCTTCATGAACGGGATCGGCGTGGCCACTGCCAGCGCGACGGAAGCTACCTGGAAATTGATGGCCATAGCAACGAAGGAGAACATGGCGAATAGACTAACGATCATGATCGCAGCCGATCTGGCCCCCGCCATGCCTTCACTGAGAACCCCGAGGTCCATGATCTCGACCTTCGTTTTCTTAGGCGTCAGTACTTGCCGCAAGAAAAGTGTTACGGCGACGATGAAGACGATGAGGCTGAGCCACCTTGGATAATCCCCTGCGCGAGAGCTCATATCCAGTGTCTCGCTGTAGAAGTATGCACTGATGCCGGCCAAGAATAGCGGGAGGATGTGCTCAGGGAACCTGGAGATGAACTCGTGAGGGACGCCAATCATCCTAGCTTTGATGGAGCCGGCATCAGGTGCGCCGCCCGACGGCGGGGTTAAGGGGGCCAAGGCGTCGGGATCCTCCGCGAGCGCGGACGCCTCGATCTTTTCGAACTGAACGGCGGTCTTGGACATCAGATGATGGAAGAGGACTGCCAACACGATGGCCAGCAACGTCAGCCCCACGGTGAGCGGTCGCGTGAGCAAGCCCGCGAACGTGTGTACGTTGACGGCGTCATTCAGGTTCTTCTCGATGATGGGCCCGAGGATGAATCCGATAAACAACGGGGGGCGCGGCCACTGATATTTCTTCATCAGGAATCCCACAATCCCCAAAGAGAATGCAATCGGAACCGCTGTCCAGTGAGTGGAGGCTATGAATCCTGCAACGAGAGATAAAGGTATAACGACCGCAGCAATGGCGGGGTACGGAATCAGCGTAAGTTTCGCCAGGTAGGTGCTGCTAACAAGGCCGAGCATCGTGAGGAATACGTTGCCGAGGGCTAGAGTGACGACCATTACGATGGTCAGATGGGCGTATTGGTCCACCATCTGCGGGCCCGGAGTGACACCATACGTCATCAGCGCTACGAGGACGATGGCCCAGACTCCCGTACCGGGTACCCCCAGCGTCAACGTTGGAATGGCGGCTCCGCCCTCTTTCGAGTTCTGGGCAGATTCCGCGAACAGCAGGCCGTCCAGGGAGCCTTTCCCGAACTGTGAGCGGTCCTTCGTCCATAGAATGCCGAATGAGTAGGCGAGCCAGTCGATAACAGCTCCGCCGACGCCGGGGATGGCACCCATAAGCACGCCGAACAACCCCTGTCGGACCGCCACTTTCCATTTCTTCAATCCCACCAAGGCGCCAGCAAATGTTTCCCGGGTGGAGATGTTCGCACCGTGAGCCGCGACGGGCTGTCTCGTCATGAGAAGATCAACCATCTCAGGCAAAGTGAACAGGCCGAGCGCAACCGTGACGAGCGGCAGGCCATTCCACAGGTTGAGTTCTCCGAATGTGAAACGCGGGACTCCACCCATTGGAGATAAGCCGATGGTGCCGATCAGCAGGCCGAACAGGGCGGCGAGGATACCTTTTTGTATCGCCCCGTTGCTCAGCACCGCAATCAATGCGAGCCCGAAGAAGGAGATAGCAGTGATCTCTGGATATCCGATAGAGAGGATGAAGGGGCGCATCACAGGAATAGCGATCAGTAGGACAATGGCGCCGGTGACCCCACCAATGGCTTCAACGACGTAGACAGCGCCAAGTGTGTGTGCAGCCTTCCCTTGGCGGGCGAGCTGATGGCCTTCAAGAAAGGTGACCTGCGTCGTAGCCGTTGGCATACCCAATACGATGGCGGGGAGTGAGTCGAGGGTATCGTTGACACCGGTGATGACCGCAAGCATCACTATCCCGATCACCACATCCTGAACATTGATGAGGATAAAGGGGATGGCCAGGGCCATCAGCATCAGAGAGGAAACGCCCGGCACCAGTGCCGTGATGGTCGCCATCACCAGGCCCGCAAAAAACGCCATCCAGTAATCTAGCTGGACGAAATATGGAAGCGCTTTGTCGAACCCGTCGAAGAATCCTTCAAACATGACAAGCTCTTGTATCCAGCATCAGAAGGCGGGAGCCCCGTCGGCCCCCGCCTTCTGATGCATAGGTGGTTACCAGATTACTTCGTGTACTTGTTGTAAAGGTCGAGGACCTTCTGGTCTCGGGTCTCTCGTCCATCTGCGAAAGCTGCCGCAGCCTCCTCAATTGTGGTCTGCAGTTCTGCGCCCGAGAAGTTGATCGAGCTGATGCCGAGCAACCTGTTGAGCCCCTTGACGAAAACCTTATCCTTCATCGCGTCGGAGAAGGCCTGTCGCAGGATTGCAACAGCTTCGGGGTCCGTGTTAGGCGGTGCGAGGAAATGCTTGCCAAGCGCGACCTCAGGCACAACCAGAGCGTTGTACAGCGACTTGAGGTCCGCAGATGCATCCGCGAGGACGATATCGGTGTAGTTACGAGCGACTACAGGACTTTCAGAGTTGGGGTCCATGGGCGCCCCAGGGCGGCCAAAGAAGGCTACCGGCTTGACAGTACCTTTCTCGGTCCATCCAGGCCGGAGGCTAGGCATTGTGTACCAAATCGCCCCAGCAACCTGACCGTCGATGTCACCGCGTTCCATTGCAACCAGCATCTCGGCGGTGCCGGTTGAAGCGATGGACAACGGAATCAGCTTCAGGTCATACCCAAGCATCTCAGCAGTAATGATCACAGCGATATCTGCTCCACTCATTTCAGTGGGGTCAGTCTCAATGGCCAACCGAAGCTCATGGCCGCTGGCCGCAGCCGCCTCTAGATCATCGAAGGGCACGTCTCCGTTGATTATCAAAACGTTCTCACCGGAGGTGTAGCCGATGAGATACTCAAAGGCGGCAACGTCGAATTTGGCTTCCTCAGTGTACTGCTGGGGGAGAGGCGCCCGGCTGGTGTACATTATCTGAGTACCATCGTTGTCGGCTTCAGCCAAGAAGTTATACCCGGCGATAATCGGCGTGATGTGTGAGGAAATCATGCGCGGATTACCGGGGATGAAGTTCGGGAGCTGGTGCGCGAAATACGGCACCAAGACTGATGAACTCCCACCAGCAGAGTAAGGAATAACCACGCGGATGGTCTTGCCTTCATAGAAATCGGTCGGTTCGGGTGTCGCGGTCGGTGGAGCGTTCGCGGGCACCGGGGTGGGAGTGGCGTCTTCGCCACCGCATGCTGCCAGTAGCATGGCCAAAGCCAACGCTACTATTCCGAGTGTCCCTGTTCGGGACCATAGCCTGCTCATAGGGTCTCCTCCTTATACACTGCCGAGTGCTTTCTCCGTTGTTACGTGCAATCCCAGAGAAACGAGGTATCCCTGGTTACTGGCGACTCACTAATTGAGAATAGCCAGCCTAGCCTGATCCGCCGAAACGCTTAGTCCACGCAGAGATGACCTCTTTGTTGTAAACATTATCTGGCACTTCGCCGCGCAGTGCGGCGAGCACCGAATCCGTTGCCCACTTGATTCCGGGCCTAAGGCCTCCGGAACCCGCATTGGAAGAGACCATATGCGGAGAGAGCAGTACTTTGTCGCCTAGCTGCCTCCACTTTGACTCAGATGGTAGAGGTTCCTCTTCGAATACGTCTATGCCTGCTGCACGAATCTGACCTGCATCCAATGCGTCTATAAGTGCCGCTTCGTTGACCACGCCGCCGCGAGACGTGTTGATGAGGACTGCGGAGGGCTTCATCAACGCGAGCTCACGGGCGCCTACCATGTTCCGCGTTTCGCTGGTCATGACCACATGGAAGGTGGCGACGTCGGATTCTCGCAGGAGCGTTTCGAGGTCCACCGGCTGCACGCCGCACTCCTCGAAGTGCTCCAACGGAACATAGGGGTCGGTGCCGATGAGCCTGACGCGCCACGGGCGCAGGTACTCGGAAAGCCGGGTGCCGATGCGACCTAGCCCCACGATACCGATGGTGATGCCTTCGTAACCGTCCCCTCGCCTGCCCAGGAACGTGCCTTGATGCGCCTCATCCCGCCAGCCGCCTGACTTGACCTGCTCGTCGCGCTCGCGGAGCCGCTTGAGGATACCGAGCATGATGGCCATGGTGCCCTCAGCAACTCCACCCCAGTTGGATTCGGTGGGTGCGTGGGTTACGAGGATACCGAGCTCCGTAGCGGCGTCCACGTCGATGTCGTCTACGCCGATCGTGTACTTGGCAATCACCCGCAAGTCTGGCGCTGCCTCCATAATCTTGCGGGTGATTGGCGAGCTTCGTATCGAGGTGCCCGCGAGTGCAACTGCGCCTGCGGCCAGTCTGGCCATCTCTTCCTCATTGTTGCCCTGTGGGGTCGCCCAGGAAGCTTCGCCAAGCGTAAGTTCACAACCAGCCGCTTCTAGCGCTTCGTGCGACTGCCCGGTTTCGTCCGCGGGTGCAAAGATGAAAACTTTTTTCTGATCAGGCACGTCTGCCTCCTAGGTTTGCGGCACTTCAGCAGGGACGGTGACGCCGTAGAGGCGCTCTGCGTTAGTGCGTAGCAATTTAGTGCGCACTTCGTCGGGCAGATGCCCGAGCGTGGTCTCGATGACATCTCGCGAGTGAGGCCAGGTCGAGTTTTCGTGGGGGAAGTCGTTAGACCACATGCAGTTGTCCTGCCCCCAGAACCCGAAAGAATTGCCTCCGACTGCGTCTTTGAAGAACGTCGCGTATCCCTGCCGGGCGAAGTACTCGCTGGGCATCATTTCGATGGGCATCGGGTTGCGGCCCTTGAAACGATTGTAGTAGTAGTCCCACTGTTGAAGCATGAACGGGAGCCACCCCGCCTCGTTCTCGACGATGACCAGCTTGAGCGCCGGGAACCGATCAAGGGCGCCGCTGAAGATGAGATCGAGCACGGCGTTGGCAACTTCGTAGGCCTTGGTGTTGACGCTGTTCCGGTAGCTTTCAACGCCCTGGATTGCCCCGCCTGCGGCAATCCGCTCGAACTGCTGCTTGCTGTAGCCGTGGCCGGTGAGGATGTGAAGGCTGATGGACATGTTGAGGGACTGGGCGGCATCCCAGAGAGGGTCGTAGTGCGATGAGCTGAAGGGCAAGTCCGGGTGCGGGGTTTGCCAGACGAGCGCGCCGCGCAACCCCAGTTTGGCGGACCGTTCGAGTTCGGCTATACCGGTGGCGATGTCGTATGTGGACACCATGCCGACCCCCAGTAGGCGATCGGGGGCAACGGCGCAGTATTCGGCCAGCCAGTCGTTATAGGCGGCGAAACATGCCACTTGCATGCGGGCGTCATCGAGACCGAAGAGGCTCAATCCGAGCGTGGGATAGAGCACCTCGGCGCTTACGCCGTCCTGGGCCATCTCCTTCTGCCGCTCGTGGGGATCCCAGCCGCCAGTGTGGGCCTGGAAGCCTTCACCTACTTTGTGTGCCGGGAACACCGGAGCATCTGCGCGGAGCGCTTCAGGCACGCGTGTCTTCCACAGGTCGACAGGTTCCATGATGTGCGAGTCCGCGGAAAAGAGAACATCCGTTGCCATACAGCCTCCTTCTTAATACTTAAATCTGGCTGAATCGAGTTGATGGATACACCTGGTATCACTTCTGTGTCAACACAACGGGAATGTCGCAATAACAAGGCAGGCGGCTTCGACGCCGTAGCCTCTATCGGCGTGATGCGGGCTTCATGTCCTACTGATGCGCGGCCTGAGGGTGCTGCGGACCTCACAGAACCCGATATCCACGTTACCGATGCCAACGCCGGTGTTTGCCGAAGGGGGTTCTCAGAACCGCTACGAAAATAAACTATCTGAGGCTCACCCGTTCAAACCAAGAACGCATAACAGCAGCACAACAGGGGACCGTCTTCAGCGCAAAGCGATCAGCGCTAATGGCCCATGGGGGTGCCTAGGCATCAGTTATGGTGCGGGGCGTCGTCGTGTGTCGCTAATCCTCATACTTGAACCCTGCTTGGATCCAGACAGAACCGACTGCTCCGAGGTTGACGGCAGGTTGGCAGACAGAGTTGGTGCTCAATTGACTGCCTCCCCATCCCTGGTAGAGTCATGCGTGATACGGAGACTAGGGCCCATGGCCCTCTTCACTTCAAGCCCGAGCCGATTCGGGTGATAATTCCCTGGGCGCAGCGGATTCCTCCCCGGCCGCTGCCCTTGCTCGCTCGTTCGTGCCGCGCCCTTCATGTGCGGCCCACCAAGTTCCACCCTCCACGTTGAAACTCCTGTACGCCATACCGCCCAACCACTTCTGCTCCGCGATGGATTGAACCTGTCCCCAAATCACGAGCAAAACGCTCCCCGCATCTACTACGGCTGGGTCATAGTTGGCGTGGTCGTTGTTTCAGGCGTGGTAGCCGCAGCGGGCACGTTGGCGGTGAATGGAGTCTTTCTCAAACCCATCCCGGAAGAGTTCGGTTGGTCTCGAGCGACGTATAGCGGCGCGACAGGGATCGGCACTCTGATCGGGGCGTTGCTCGCTTTGGCCGCTGGCCCACTGATCGACAGGTGGGGGCCGAGGTGGCCCATGGTAGTGGGATTCTTGGTAGTCGGCGGTACTTTCATGGGTCTGGCGTCCGTCACAGACTTGGGCGAGTTCTATGCTTACCAGGTGACCGGCCGGGCTGCGCACATGGGGCTGCTGAGCGTTGGGCTGATGTCCACGATCCCAAAATGGTTTGTCGCCGCTAGGGGAAGAGCAGTCGCTGTGGGCTCAGTGGGAAGTGGGATTGGGATCCTGGGGTTTCCATTGTTCGCTCAGATCATGATCACCGCTTTTGACTGGCGGTTCGCCGCCACCGTGCTAGGCTGGTTGGTTTGGGGTCTTGCCCTGCCACCGATCGTGTTGTTCTTGCGCCGAAAACCCGAGGATATGGGGATGCTCCCAGATGGCAAGCTGCTCCAAGTTCTAGTATCCGGTAGGGCATCTTCGCCAACAGGGGGTGCTCACAGAGAGACATCGTTCGGCCTAACCCAAGTCTTACGGCATCCATCCTTCTATCTCTTGGCGCTAGCCACCACAAGCGGTTTCATGGCGTTCACAGCCACGTTCTTCCACATGGTTCCTTATCTAACTGACAAAGGATTTGAGCCGGTAGCGGCGGTGACGGTTGTAGCCGTCTGGTCTGGATCCGCAACTGTGGGGACCCTGGTAACAGGGTTCTACCTTGATCGATACGACTCGCGCCTGATGCTGGCTTGGCAGCTGGGTCTCGCAGGGGGCGCATATCTCATCTTGCTCGGGCTCAACAGTATTCTCACACTGCTCATTTGGGCCGTCGCTTACGGCTTTATTCAGGGGGGGATGGTCACCACCCAGCTCGTCATATTTGCCAACTACTATGGCAGGCATCACCTGGGTAGCATCAGGGGAGTGACTATGCCTGCGTTCGCGTTGGGGAATGCGGTTGGCGCAACTGGCTCCGCCTTAGTTTTCGACATCACCGGCTCGTACCTGTCAGTGTTTTGGGCATTCGCCGGAGTCAGTGTAATAGGGACGGTTGCCGCCCTCTGCGCGCGGAAACCGCTCCCGGTAGAAACCGGCGGCGAGGTGTAGTTCCCACAGAGCTTGTTTACAGATGAGGGGCATTCTGTTGCTGTTGATGTAGTCAAAACACAACGGCAAAAGGAGACTCTTCATGGCCCATCGTAATGCAAGATAAACCTCAGTGACACGGGGCGAATTGATCCGTGCAGGGGAGCGAGGTTGGTCCCAAGCGGAGGTTGCCCGCCAGTTCCGCGTCTCCCGTGCGACGGTCGCCAAATGGGTGCGTCGGTTCCGGGCGCGTGGCTTGGGAGTCCACAACGATGAAGCCTGTTGCCCCCAACCGAAGCCCTCGGCTGACCGTACTCACGTTGGTTGAGGCGATCTGTAGGGTGCGTCGAGAAAACGATTGGGGAGCGCATCACCTCGGCTGGGCGTTGCAGATCGCACGGCCGACGGTCGTTCTTCGGCGCGCGGATTTGCACTACCTCGTGTGGCTGCATAGGTGGCGCTCCGCGCTTGCGTGCGTCTCACCCAGCGACTAAGCTCCGGCTCGTTTAGTTACAACCTAGCTCGGCGAGGAGCACGCCATGGCCACGACAACCGCGAGCGAGATGAGTGCCCAGGGAGTGATTGATGATCTGGTGATCTCTGCGGATTCTCACGTGATGGAGCCGGCCGACCTCTGGACTTCACGCCTGCCGAAGGGACTGCGCGATCAAGCGCCCACTTTCCCAACCGGCGGCTCGGACCAGTCCAAGCCTGGCGGCTGGGACCCGACCGAACGTCTGAAAGAGATGGCCGTTGACGGAGTCAGCCTCGAGGTGCTGTACGCGACGCGAGGGATGACTCTCTTTCGCATCGAGGATGTAGCGCTTCAAGAAGCTTGTGTTCGCGCGTTCAACGACTGGCTCATCGAGTACTGCGCTGTTAGCCCCAGTCGGCTGTTCGGGATCGGGCTGATCTCTCTCTACGACATGGACCATGCGGTAGCCGAGCTTGAGCGTTGCCGGAACGCGGGATTGCGCGGCGCCATGATCTGGCAGAACCCACCAGAGGATCTGCCGTTCTCGTCGGACCACTACGAGCGGTTCTGGGCAGCGGCGCAGGACCTCGAGATGCCAGTAAGCCTTCACATTTTGACGGGGCATGGGTACATGCAAAAGGCCCACCTCTATCACGGGACGGAGCACTATCGCTCCAGCGTTAACATCAAGATCGGCGAGGTGATGAATAGCCTCTTCGACCTAGTTTTCTATCAGGCGCTGGACCGGTTCCCGCGGCTCAAGATCGTGCTCGTCGAGAACGAGATCGGCTGGATCCCGTTCACGCTCCAGCAATGGGGGTATTACCTGGGCAGGCATCGAGACCGCGAGCCCGGGCCCGCCCCTGACAAGCTGCCGAGTGAGTACCTCGCCAGTCAGATCTATGCAACCTTCTTCAACGATGAGATCGGGACACGCTACCTTTCGAGTTGGGGGGAGGATGCTTGCATGTGGTCAAACGACTACCCGCACGCGAACTCCACCTGGCCGAACTCCCGCAAAGTGATTGCGGAGCACCTGGGACACTTGACGCCCGAAGTCCGGGCCAAGGTCCTGAGCACGAACGTGTCACGCCTATACAACATCGAGGTTCCCGGCCAGTCATAGCTAGGGTTCTGGCAGGACTCACCCACCGTCTTGAGCGTTAAGCATATCGGGGTCCTGTCAGAACTCAGTCGGCGCCCGAACAATCTGAATTAGGACCCAGGCCTCAAGTTACACGGTCAGTAGCGTTAACCATCTGCTGTTGAAAATGTGGCCTCGGTCGGATGCGGGGACTTTTAGACAGGTGAGATTGGGAACTCTCAGATAGTCCCATGGCTCGTCCAACGCGGTTGGAATCGGCTCGCTGCTTTAAACCGCCCGAATCCCAACATCGGCTAGTAATTTTGCTTAGTGGGCCGATGACGCAGCGCCGTCCGATTGTTCAAATATTGGTTCTGGCGGTGCTCGACCTTGCTCTCTACGATCCCGCGGATCGCCTTCACGTACGCAGGATGGTTGGCGCAGTCATCAGATGCAGCGGATTGCGGCCTTGCAGCCTCGATCAGACCGTGCAAGAAACGCCTTGCCGCTTTTTGGTCACGGTGCTCACTCAGCATAAAATCGAAGCACTATCACTCTGGGCGAGAATCGCCAGCGAGCGCCGTGGATTCCGCCCCGGTACCGCAACGGGAGTCGTTGCTAATTGCCGGAACGGTTACGTTAGTACAAAGCGAATGTACCCTTCTCCCTGTCACTCCGGCTACCGGAACCATAGCAAGTAGCCACCAACTTGACGAATCGCGCTCGACGAGCGAGAGTCCCAGTGGCAAGACCGTAGAGGAGAAGATTCTCATGACGCTGCAAACTGACATCGCAAGGCTCACCAACCAAATTGCTATCGATACGGACCCGCGCGGTCCGCTGCCGTATGACCAGTGGGCCGAGTCTCTTGGCCTGCCCATCCACACGGGTTACTACATCGAAGACGCGCGAAAGCTGGAAGTAGCACCGTGGCCAGAGATGGGCTGCAACGCCGCTTTCATCAAGATGACCGGTATGGCGGGCGTCTGCGACGCCCGTATCACCGAGATTCCACCGGGGGGGACTACAGCGGCTTACCAGTTCGCCCTCGATGAAACCGTCTTCGTTGCGGACGGACATGGCCTCGCCACTGTCTGGGCGGACGGCGTCGACAAGAAGACGTTTGAGTTCGGCCCGCGGAGCCTTTTCGTGCTCCCGCGGGGCGCCTACCGGCAGTTCAGTAACGCCCGTGGCGATCAGCCGGCGCGGCTCATCATCAACACGTTCATGCCCGTTGGCATGTCACTGATTCCCGACCCGGCGTACTTCTTCAATAACCCCTATCAGGACGCGGCGCTGCTGGAAGGCGACGAGAATGAGCTCTACTCAGTGGCGAGCCGACAGCCTGGTGGGCGGGGAGCGAACTGGTACGGTAATTTCTTCACGGATCTCGCATCCTGGAATGGCCTGGTACCACATCGTCAAAGGGGCGGAGGCGGCCACGTCGTTGACATCCGCTTCCCGCACTCGGAGATGGGCGGGCACATGTCCGTCTTTCCGCCGGGCACCTACAAGAAGGCTCACCGCCATGGCCCTGGCGTCTTTATCATCATCCCCGCCGGCGAAGGCTTCTCCATCATGTGGCCTGAAGGTGGAGAGAAGGTTGTTGTTCCGTGGCACGAATGCAGCATGTTCGTGCCACCGAACCGGTGGTTCCATCAGCACTTCAACGTCAGCGTCGAGCCGGCACGTTACCTCGCGCTCTCGCCGCTACGGCAAGTTCGTGGTATCGGAGATCGGACAGATGGTCGCTTGGCCGATCAGGTTGAATACCCCGATGAAGAGCCGTGGATACGCACGATGTTCGAGGACGAGCTCGGCAAACGCGGGCTCGGGAGCCTCATGCCCGATGAGGTCTACACGAACCCCCACTACAAGTGGGAGTATGACGTGAGCGAAGAGCAGGGTGCCATACTCGACGCAACAGCAGGAAAGGGCCTCTAGCCCTAGGCCCGTGGCTTCGGGAAAGACCGGGGTTCTGTTCGATAAGACAGTTTGTCAGCGAGTCATGGTTGTCACGTCTCATCGTGATTCTGTTGTCCGCTCGGCGGCCCCTGGTTGCGCAATTATGGTGTCGCCACAAGCTGCTAAAACCACCGTCCGTGGTGTAGTTCGGCTCTAGCTGAACTACACCGTGAACACGGACCGTAGGCCCTCTGCCCATCCGATTCAACACTTCAAGTTCTCGGTCGTCGGAAGTCGGGTGCTTCGCGGCCCGATGTCGTATAGTTTCGTCTCGTCTTCGGGCGAAAGCTAGATTCGCCAGCCGCTTCGCCCTCCACCTACAATGCTCAATCTAAAACTGACATACGTCGCATTGCTGGGCGCTTTCACGCTCGTCGGGACAGCTTGCGCCGCCGACGATGATAGCGTCGCTTCCCTGGCAATAGCGGACGCCACACCAACCCCCACCGAGGCACCAGCGCCCGATCTCGTCGAGGGTGAGGCGGAGATGATCGCGTTCACGGAATGCATGCGTGAGCAGGGGGTCAAAATGACGGATCCGGTGGTAGACAGCGACGGCAACGTGGACAAGCCCGCATTCCCCGCGAATTTCAATGCGAAGAAAGGGGCGGGGGAACTGGACGCGTGCGTGGGACTCCTCGAAGGGCTCACTGCCGCTTTTAAAGGCACCGATAACACTGATGCCACCGAAGAGTTGCTGGCGCTGGCGTCCTGCCTCCGAGATCAGGGATTCGACGTGGACGACCCGGTTCTAACGCTTAATGGGCCGGGGAAGAAATTCCTAAAGGATCTCGATTTCGAGGACCCGAGCGTGGCGGCAGCGTTCGACGCCTGCGGGTTCGGATCGGGGCAAGCCGGGAAATGATGATGAGTGTCACCTTTGTCGCCTTGCTACTCGTGGTCTCTCTGGTCACGTCGGCTTGCGGCTCCCATCCAGAGGGCGTGGCCTCGTTGACCGAAACGGGCGTCACTGCGACCCCTACGCCGACGACAGAGCCTCCCCCCGACCTCGTCGAAGGAGAGGCCGCGCTGTTGGCGTTCACGCAGTGCATGCGGAATCAGGGCATCGAATACGAAGACGCGGTGGTCGACGCCAACGGTATCATCCAACGGCCGCAGCTGGTGGAGGGATTTGAGACCACGCGGGCTGAAGTCGGCGCTGCCACAGAGGTCTGCGGAGGGCACATCGAGGGGCTGACGTTCGCTCGCGAGCGCGCCGACCTTAGCGAAGTGACTGACAAGGCCGTTGCGCTCGCGTCGTGCCTGCGCGTGGCTGGTGTCGAGATCGACGATCCCACGGCCGAGACGGTAATCGAGTGGCGTGGGGCCCTCCGCCCGCTGTTCGCCGATCCAGCGTTCCCCTCCATTTTCGAGCGCTGCAACGCAGCAGAGCAGTAGACCTTGGCAGAACAACTACAACCCACGCGGGATAGTCCGGCACCGCCCTGGTTTCTCAAGCGCTTGATCCTAGGCGGCGGGATAGCCGTTCTCGTGCTCGTCGTTGCCTCCTTCGCATTCCTCCAGGGCGGCTCTTCCAACGGGGTTTCCGGGCCCGACGCACTCGACTTCGCCGAAGTCGTGACCGCGGACCTGGTGCAGCAAGTGTCGTTCAATGGCACGCTCGGATCGATCCAAAACGACCCGGTGCGGACAAGGTTTGGCGGCACCATCACCGCGATTGCTTCCCCCGGGGACACCATCGGCCAGGGAGGCACTTTGTTCGAACTCGACGGCGAGCCAGTCGTCTTGCTATTCGGCGATGCACCCACCTTCCGGGACATGGCCATCGGCGAAGATGCAATCACGATCTCCAGTCAGCTGACCGGCACGATTACCGAGGTGGTCGAGGCCGGCAGCGTGATCCAGCAGGGTGACGTCGTCTACGCGGTGGATGGAGAACCAGTGATCGCGCTATATGGCGTGCATCCGGCGTTCCGCGACCTAACGATGGGTGAGGGCGTCGTTACGGTTTCCAGCCAAGCGGGCGGGGTCATCACGGAGATTGCTGCGCCTGGCGCGATCATCGAGCAGGGCGACATGCTGTTCCGGGTAAACGACCGAGGGGTAATTGCTTTCTACGGTGAA
>Ga0302133_10000343_pt1 | contig 29130 bp, 26 predicted proteins | sample CB9_331_MG_FD_203121 | JGI IMG/M metagenome (GOLD analysis project Ga0302133, IMG submission 203121) | Marine microbial communities from Western Arctic Ocean, Canada - CB9_33.1 | ecosystem: Environmental > Aquatic > Marine > Oceanic | place: Canada: Western Arctic Ocean | collected 2017-09-19 | reverse complement strand
GCGCTGTCGCTGACCACCGGTTTGTTGGTGCCGGTCATGTCATTGAGCTGCGACACCACATCGCCAATCCCGGTTTCGACGCCGGTTCCGGCGTTATAGACCGTGCCGAATTCAGCATCCGCCGCCGTGCCGAGGGCGAGGAAAGCGCGCACCGTGTCGCCGACGAAAGTGAAATCCCGTGTCGTGCTGAGATCGCCCAGGCAGATTTCCGCGCACGCCGGATCGAGCATTTGGCGGATCGCGGTTGGGATAACGGCGCGCTCGCTCTGGCGCGGCCCGAAGGTGTTGAACGGCCGGAGCGTGACGGCGGGCGTATCGTGCGAGCGGGCAAACGCCTCGACCATTTGGTCGGCGCCGATTTTGCTCGCGGCGTAGGGCGATTGGCCATGCAGCGCGTGGTCTTCGCTGATCGGCTTGGAGAGGGCGGAGCCATAGACCTCGCTGGTCGAGGTGTGGACGAAGCGCCCCACCGTCCCGGCGCGGGCCGCTTCCAGCAGATTGAGCGTGCCGTGGATATTGACATCGACGCAGGACTGCGCCGCCACATAGGAATAGGGAATGCCGATCAGGGCGGCGAGGTGAAAAACGATCTCGCTGCCTTCCGCGAGGGTGCGCATCTGCACGCCGTCGCGCACGTCGCCGAGCTCGATGCGCATGTCTCCGCGCGTCTCGTCGGCGATCTCGTCGAGCCAGCCACAGCTGCCGAAGGAATTGTAGAGCGCCAGCGCCGTCACCTTGGCGCCGCCCCGCATCAACGCCTCAGCCAAATGCGAGCCGATGAACCCGTCGGCGCCGGTGACGAATACGCGCTTGCCGCTGAACTTGTTTTCGAACTCGACCATGGCCGCGCTCATATCACACCCGCTTCCGATCCGTCCACCTGTGGCGTGAAATGGCCCGGCCCAAGCAGCGAGGTAGGCCCATGAACGATCGCTCGCCAATTGAGGATCGCGATTTGCGGCAGGTTCTCGATTATTGGCTGGTGCAGATAGGCCCCGAACAATGGTTCAGCCGGGATGACGCCCTGGATACGGAGATTCGCGATAAATTTTCAGACCTGCACCTAAGGGCGGTGGCCGGCGAACTCGCCCATTGGCGGGGGACGCCCGAAGGTTGCCTTGGCGAAATAATTTTGCTCGATCAATTCTCCCGTAATCTTTATCGCAACGATCCGCGCGCCTATGCGGCGGACGCCCGGGCGCGCGAGATCATGACGCTTGCTCTGGCACGGGGATTTGACGAGGGCATGAGCAAGGACGAGCGGCGATTTCTCTATATGCCGTTGCAACACAGCGAAGATGTCGATGATCAAGCGCGCTCGGTCGAACTATTCCGCTCGCTCGAAGATGGCGACACCTTCAAATATACCCTCCGCCACCAGGAGATTATCGACCGGTTCGGCCGCTTTCCGCACCGCAATACCGATTTGGGGCGCACCAGCACGGCCGAGGAAATCGGGTTCCTGCAGGAACCCGGTTCATCTTTTTAAGATGATTTTACGCACTGTCCTTCAACAGCGCCTCGAAGGCGGGCCAGGCCACGTCGGGGTGATAGCTATGTCCGCCCAGTGCTGGGGCGGTTTGCAAATTGTCGGGCGCACTGAGGGCGCGATAGACGTCGCGCGCGGATTGCGCCACCGCCTCCGCCCCGGCATAGGGCCAAATATGATCCTCTCTGCCGGCAAACAGCACTGCCGGCCGCGGCGCCAGGAGGGCGACGATATCGTCCATTTCAAGCCAATTGAGAATTCCCGGAATGACGTTTTGCCCGCTCGGATCCTTGCGCCGGCCGATGGTCTCGCGAAAATAGCCGACACAGCCGCCGATCAGTGCGGCCGTGATGCGCTGATCAAGGGCGCCGGCGAACAGCGCCGTCGTGCCGCCCGACGAATTGCCGATGATGTGCAGGCGGGCGAGATCAAGCGCCATTCCATGCGCGCCGCTTTCCAGCCAATCGATGACCGCCGAGATATCGCTCGCGCGCTCGCCAAGAAGAGTGCGGCCGAGCAGCAAGGCGTGGTTGGCGGCGTCGATGCAGGGGTCGTGCGAGGGCTTGGCAAGCAGTCGTTCGCGGCGTTCACCGAAACAAGCCTGTTCGACGGCCACCGCCAAATAGCCGCGCGTCGCCGCTTGCAGGGCGTTGGGCGAGCCGCGCGCGATGCGTTCTGCGTCGACCGGCAGGCGCACCTCGCCCCAGCTGAGATGGATGCCGGAGTTTGTTCCTTGCAGGCAAATCATGACCGGCAGGGGCCCGCGCAGTTGCGGATTGAAAATCAGATGAACGGGAATGTCCTGAGCGGCACCGGTGCGGAGATAATAGCTTTTGCGCATGGCGTTGCCGGGCAGGTCGTGAATTTGTTCATGGCGTGCTTCGGGGTTTTGCTGGGGCGCGGCATAGCCGCTCAATTCAACCAATTTCGCGCGCGCCAATTCCTGCCACTCGCGGGCGTCGGCGCCACGCTGGTTGCGCCAAGCGAGCGTGAGCGGGGCGGCGGCATAATCATGCATGTGCAGCGCGCTCGGGCTCAGGTGGGTATGTTCCGGCGGCGTTGGATAAGGATTAATATTGCCGCCCGAAGCGCTTACGATTCGGCGCTTGATGGCGAGCGCTATGGCGTGCAATCGCGCGGCTGGCGGCATCGCCTCTCTCCTTGTTCGGCGGCATACGTACGGGTGAATTCACTATACCCGGCCCGTTGCCGTCAAGGCGATGACCGTGAGATGCCGGAGATTGCTGGACCAAGAACCCACACTGACCGCCGGAAGCTCAAGGAGGCCAGGGCATGAGTCTGCCAGTTACGCTCGAGCTATCTCTTGTCCAATATCTTGAGCTGGAAAAGATCGCGCTCGGCGCGTTCGCGCCGTTGCACGGATTTATGGACAAATTGGCGTTCGATTGCGTTGTCGAAACCATGCGTCTGCCCGATGGCGCGGTATTCACGCTGCCGGTCCTGTTGGATGTCGACCATGACACGGCAAAGCAATTGGCGGCTCCGGATCAGGTTGATCTCACATTCAATGGCGAGCTTGTCGGCCGCCTATTTCCGAATGATTTATTCACCTGTGAGCGCGCCCAAGTGGCGCAACAAGTTTTTGGAACCGACGATATCAGCCATCCCGGCGTGGCTCATTTTCTCGGGCTTCGGCCGGTGTTTGTCGGCGGGCGGGTGGAGTTGGTTAAGCGCGCGCAAGTGGGCGTTTGGTACGACGAACTGACGCCAGAAGATACCCGCGCCCTGTTTCTACGGCTTGGCTGGAAACGCATTGTGGGATTTCAGACGCGCAATGTTCCGCATCGGGCGCATGAATATTTGCAGCGCATTGCGCTTGAATATGCCGATGGATTGTTCATCCAGCCGCTCGTGGGGCAGCGGCGAAACGGCGATTTCACGACCGAAGCGGTGCTCAAGGGTTACAACGCATTGATCGGCCAGTTTTTGCCGGCAGAGCGCGTGGTTCTCGGCACGCTGTCGACGTTCATGCGCTTTGCAGGCCCGCGCGAAGCCGTGTTTCACGCCATCATCAGGCGCAATTACGGCTGCACACATTTTATCATTGGCCGCGACCATGCCGGCGTTGGTGATTGGTACGGGCAATATGCCGCGCATGAATTAGCCGAGAAATTCGAAGATGATCTCGGCATCGAAATACTCAGACTGCATGGCACATTTTTCTGTGAAATCTGCGATGGCATCGCGTCCGATAAGACCTGCGTCCATCACGGCACAGAGGCAACCATGGTTATTAAAGGATCCGATATGCGAAAAATATTAGTGGGCGGCGGCGCGCCCGATCCGCGCTTGATGCGCCCTGAAATCGTCGCGGCGTTGCAGGGCGTGCCCTTGTTTGTGGGTGACTAGATCATGAGCAAGACTCGGATCGTATGCACCATCGGGCCCGGCAGCTTGAATTCGGCGATGTTGCAGTCGCTGCACCAAGCCGGCATGAACCTGGCTCGGTTAAACGGCTCGCACAGCGATTTGGCGTGGCATCAAGACGCCATCGCACTCTTGCGTGAAATACTTCCGAGCACGCCAATCCTGCTCGACATTCCAGGGCGTAAGATTCGCACGGCCCAACTTGCACATGAGCCGTCGTTCGAGGTTGGCGATGAACTTATCCTGACCACTGATGCGGCGCATGACGGGCGCACAAAAGTGCCTATAAATTATCCGCATCTCCATACCGCCCTCGATGCCGGCCACACCATCCTCGCGGATGACGGCACGCTGAAATTTACCGTACTTCGGATAGAAGGCCGCGACATCGTGTGCCGGGCGGAAACCGCCGGCTGCTTGCGCAGCGCGAAAGGCATCAACGTTCCCTTCGTCGAATTGAACATGCCCGAAGTGACCGAGCGGGACGAGCGGATGGTCTCCTTCGCCCGTGACATGGGAGTCGATTTTATCGGCCTGAGCTTTGTCGAATCCGCGGCTCATGTTGAAGCGTTTCGCGACCTTATCGATGGCACAAGCCCACGCATCGTGGCCAAGGTCGAGAACCAGCGGGGCATGGACAATGTTGCGGAAATCGCGGCGGTCGCCGACGCCATTATGGTCGACCGCGGCGATCTATCGGTGGAGACCAGCCTTCATGATGTTGCGCTCAGGCAAAAAGTCATCATTCAAGCAGCGGCGAAGCATGGCCGGCCGGTTATCATTGCCACCGAAATGCTCCACACGATGATTGAAAATTCATTTCCCACCAAGGCGGAAGTCAGCGATATCACCAATGCCGTTCTCGATGGCTGTGCCGCCACGATGCTATCTGGTGAGACGGCGATTGGCCGCTTTCCCGAAGAGGCAGTCCGCCTGATGCGCGATGTCGCTCAGGCATCGGAAGTTCATGTTCAAGCCGAGCTGAGTGCGGCGACGCATAATTTTGGCAACTCCATTCCGGAAGTCATGGGCGAAGTCATAGATGTGATGTGCCGGGCGCTGCCGATTACAAAGATTGTCGCTATTACGCGTTCAGGGTTTGCGGCACGGATGATTGCGGTACATCGCCCGCGCCAGCCGATCATTGCCGTGAGTGACGACGCCGCCGCGGCACGGAGTTTCAATCTGTTCGCCGGCACGACCGGTGTTCACAGCGAGACGCGATTTCTGCGCTCCAGCATCGACCACATCGGCCAGATACTGGAAATGCTGTGGCGGCGGAATTTTCTCGATGACGAGGATTTTGTTCTCACCACGGGTCTCACCTATCCCTATCCGGGAAACCGCATGAACTCCTTGCAGTTGAACAAGGTGCGGGAACTGGCGGCCAGCCTAGATTGGGTCAGGGATTAGGCACGGCGGATTGCGCCCGCTGCGGTCGCCACGGAATTGAAATCGGACCAGTAAATTGTCAAAGACCAAAGGCCTCTTTCTTCTAATTGATGCGCTCCGCTACGACACTTTGTCGGACCCGGCGGCACGGAAATTTCTGTTTCCGAACTTGTCGCGCCTGGCCGACCGGGGTGACGTGCGCAAGGTTGTGACCAATGCGCAGTCAACACAGTTTGTCATGCCCGCGTTGTTCTCGCTGACCTATCCACTCGATCATGGCGGATACGACAACGGCATTCGCGAACGGCCACGAAGCTTCGTGGAATGCATCAAGGAAGAAGGATTCGAGACTCATCTTTTGGCGAGCTGCAATCAGCTTGGTGTCGCGACGGGGTATGGACGGGGCTTCGATACCGTCCGGACGACGTCGGATTTTCGAATCTTGCTGGAGCAGCGGATCGGCCGCACGCTGCGCTATCAGTTGGAGCGCGCGGGAGAAGCGGCCGGCGACAAAGAGAAGACCAAGGTCGGAAAAGAGTTGGCGTTATTGCTGGACGGTATCCAGGAGTTGATCAGCGAGCATGACAACTCAATCTGGCCGCCCAAACTTCGCCGTCTCAACAGCCGCGTTGCCGAGGGATGTGCGGCGGAACGACGCCTGCTCGAACGTGATCCGGAGGCGGTGTTTAAAAAGCTATCTGGCATCGCGCCGGGAATCTACTGGCGCTTTCTCGGCGAGAACAAACCCGGCGGCGTGAGGCTTTTTTGGCATCGGGCGTTGGAATCGATGCGCTGGCGATCGCGTAGATGGATTGCCAAGCAAACGCTTTGGCCGTTTCTCGCGATGTCCCATTACCCGGTGATATTCGGCGATATCATTGACCCCCTGTGCAAGGTCGTTGAACAGCGCGCCGACCAGCAATGGTTCGTTCACATGCACATGATGGATGTGCATGACTGCCGCTCTATTAGCCGCCCCCTACACCTCTTAATGCGGCTGAAATATTTGCCACGTTGGGCGCTCGGCAGATTGATGGGTCACACCAAGCGGCGCTGGCTTTACGATACGGCGATCATGTATGTCGACGATCTGCTTGGCCGCCTTCTCGATAGTCTAGAGAAAACCGGGCAGATGGAGGATACGCGTATTCTCGTGACCGGCGATCATGGCCTCTATTACGCCGAGAGCCCGCGCCAGAAAATGCAGATCGGTTCGCGCACCCACTATGAAGATATCGAAGTGCCGCTCCTGCTCGCGAATTCGGACCGCCCGCTTTCCGACGATGGGATGGTCGACAGCATGGGGGTTATGGCGACTTTCCTTGACGCGCTCAACGTTCCGCCGCACAGCAGCTTCAAGGGCGTCAGTGCGCTCAGTGGTGGCAGGCCGTGCGTGATTTCGGAGAATTGCGGACATGGTGACGCCGACCTCTCATTAAGAAATATCTTTTTCACGGTCACGACGCCAAGCCACAAACTGATGGCCGTGTTGTGTGGCTCGGATCTGCAGGTGGAAAAATTTTACGATCGGCGCACCGACCCGCGCGAGATTCACAACAGAATCGCCGACCCGCAGCAGCAGGTGGTGATTGCCGAGATGTTGGGCCAACTGCGTGCCGAGCGCGCCGAAATTTTTAAATTGCGCCAATCCCATGATGATGCTGCTTAGTGCGTACCCTTCGCCAATCGAACTCGCATGGCTGATCGCATCCCTCTAGCCGTACCTGACCTTCGCGGCAACGAGAGTGCCTATCTTGCGCGCTGCGTTGAAGACAATTGGGTGTCTTCAGCCGGGCCGTTTGTGACGGATTGCGAGAACAAGGTCGCCGCGTTGACCGGACGCGCCCACGCCGTCGCGACGGTAAACGGGACCACGGCGCTGCAATTGGCATTGACCGGCGCCGGGGTGAAGCCGGGCGAATTTGTCGTTGTGCCGGACTGGACCTTCGCCGCAACCGCCAACGCCGTTTGCCATCTCGGCGCCACGCCAATTTTCGCCGATGTGACAGAAGAGAGTTGGTCTTTGGACCCGGCGGTGGTGGCGCGGATAGTGGATGACCCGCCGGGCCGCATCGGCGCTGTCGTCGCGGTCCATGCGCTCGGCCACCCCGCCGACATCGACCCCCTTCTCTCGCTTTGCCGAAAGGCCGCGATCCCATTAATTGAAGATGCCGCCGGCGCCATGGGAGCGTCCTATAAGAATCGCCCCGTTGGGGGTTTGGGAGACCAAGCGATTTTTAGCTTCAACGGCAACAAGACGGTAACCGCCGGCGGCGGCGGCATGATCTTGACCGACAACGAACAGCAAGCGGCGCACCTGCGCGGCCTGTCGAGTCAGGCGCGCATCGGCGCGGAATATAACTACAGTGACATCGGCTTTAATTTTCGCATGACGAACTTGAACGCCGGGGTGCTTCTGGCGCAGATCGAACGCCTGGATGAGATGGTCCGGGAAAAACGGCGGATCGCGGAAAATTATGATACCGCCGTTGCCGGAATAAGCGATTTGCAACCGATGCCGCGGGCGTCGTGGGCGGAGAGCTCCTGCTGGCTCTACTCCGTGCGCTGCCGCGCGGACGGGCAAGCGCAATCGCTCGTCCGCCATATGGATGGCGAGGATATTGAGGCCCGCATATTTTGGCGGGCGCTCTCCGGCCAGGCGCCGTATGCGCACGCGCCGCGGCGATTAACCGGTGTCGCGGAGGGTCTGTCGGGCACGGTCGTCTCGTTTCCGTCGAGCTCGTCCCTCACAGAACAACAACAGGCGCGCGTGATCGCGACGCTTGGCAAATGGCGCAACGCGCACTAACGATGAAACGCCATGCGGACTATCCCATCAACTGCCTACTGATCGGCGCCGGCGGCCACGCCAAGGCTGTCGCGGAAGCCGCCATGGCGACCCTCGGCGATATTTCAGCCTATGTCGATCCGCGTCCGGCCGACTGGTTGGCCGCCAAGCATATCGCGGGCGATGACAAAGTTGAGGCGGATGGAATGCCGGTGATTCTCGGGCTCGGCGGCGTGACGGCGCCGCATCTTAAGAAGCGCATGGCCGTGCTTCGGCGTTATCTCGATAACGGTCACACGGCGCCTGTATTGCAGCATCCGGCGGCATTTGTCAGCGACACGGCCCGCTTGGATCCCGGTTGCATCGTTTTGGCCGGTGCTGTTGTGCAGCCCGGCGCGGTATTGGGGGAAGGCGTTATCGTCAACACCCGCGCCGTCGTTGAACATGATTGCGAGATTGGCGCCGGAACCCATGTGGCGCCGGGCGCGATTGTTCTCGGCGGGTGCCGCATCGGCAGCTGCGCCATGATCGGCGCCGGCGCTGTTGTGCTTCCAGGCGCCGCTGTCGCGGATGAAGAACTTGTGCCCGCTTTGACCCGCCACGGAGCGCCGGCATGAATTCAAATTGCCCGCTTGTGATCGCCGAAGCCGGCGTCAACCACAATGGCGATTTGGCGCTTGCCAAAGAGATGGTGCACGTCGCCGCCGATGCACAAGCCGACTATATCAAGTTTCAAGCGTTCCGCGCCGAGACCCTTGCCGCGCAATCCGCGCCGACAGCGGACTATCAGCAAAAAAATACCGGTGCGCGCGATCAACAGACTCTTCTCGGTGCGCTCGAGTTGGATCTCGAAGAATTCGCGGTGCTGGCCGAAGAATGCGCGCGCGCGAATGTCGGTTTTTTGGTAACACCTTTCGACACCGACATGGCGGCGCCTCTTGTCGCCATGGGCATGGACCGGATCAAGATTTCATCGGGCGACATGACCAACCTGCCGATGCTGGAAGAATTCGCCCGGTTCGGCCTGCCGATGATCGTGTCGACCGGCATGGCCACCGAACAGGAGGTCGGACAAAGCCTCGCTGTTTTGCGCCGGGCAGGCGCTGACGATGTCACGCTCTTACACTGTACGTCGCTTTATCCCGCGCCGGCTGGCGCCATCAATCTTCGCGCCATGGAAACCATGCGCCGTAACTTTGGCACGCCGGTGGGGTACTCGGATCACTCGGTCGGCGATCATGTGTCGATTGCCGCGGTGGCTTTGGGTGCCACCGTTATCGAGAAGCATTTTACCTTAGATCGAAATATGCCGGGCCCCGACCATGCGGCATCTCTCGAGCCTGCGGAACTCCGGGCCATGATCAAGCGCTTACGCGAAACGGCGGAAGCGCTCGGCGATGGCGTTAAGCGTCCGGCTGCGGGCGAAGCCGAGGTCGCCCGCCTGGTGCGCCGCAGTTGGCACGCGCGATGTGATCTTGAGGCCGGAGCGCTGCTCACGCGCGATAATGTGGTGCTAAAGCGCCCCGGCGATGGCTTGCCGCCGCACCGCTCTCCCTTCGATCACCGGCTCAAAACTGCGGTCTCGGCCGACACCCCCATTCACGAGAGCGACCTCGGTTCCGTTGCCTCATCATGAAAGTCTTGAGCATTACTAGCGGCCGGTCGGATGTCGGTATCTTAGCGCCGGTGTGGCGCGCCCTTTGTTCGCGCGATGCGGTTGAGCTGCATGTGCTTCTAACCGGCGCCCATGTGTCAGATGACAGCGCCGGCAGAGCCAAGCTTCCGCAGGGCGCGGTGGGATACACGGAAGGCGCTGACATTGCTGGGGGAAGTCGTGCTGCGGCGGCGCAGTCGATGGCATCCATCGTCGCGGCAGTGGGCCGACTGGCGACCGGCCTTCAGCCGGATCGGGCGCTGGTTATCGGCGATCGGCTCGATATGCTGCCGGCCGCCTTGGGTTTGGTACCGCTCAACATTCCGGTGGTCCACTTGCATGGCGGAGAACTGACCTATGGCGCGCTTGATGACCGGGCGCGCCACGCCATGACGAAGCTTGCCCATCTTCATTGTACCGCGACCACCGGCGCCGCTTCCCGCCTGGTGCGTATGGGTGAGGAGCCGTGGCGAATCCGAGTGACTGGCGGGCCTGGCTTGGACAGTTTGCTGGAAGCGCCGGTTATGGATGCAGCTGACTTTGCCCGGGCCGTGGGAATCGAATCAGTAACCGGACTTCGGCTTGTGACGGTTCATCCAGAGACGAACGCCGCCGACCCCCTGGCCGCGCTGGATGCAGTTTTAGCGGCGCTCGCGGCGAAACCTGGCCCGTCGCTGATTACCGCAGCGAACGCAGATCCCGGCGGAGCCGAAGCGTTGCGCCGCATCGACAGGTTTATTAACAACCAGGCCGACGCGGTGTTTCACGACACGCTGGGATCCGATTTGTATCCAAACGCGTTACGCCATGCTTCGGTCATGGTCGGCAATTCATCGAGTGGCATTATCGAGGCGGGCCTGTTTGGGCTGCCGGTGGTTAACGTCGGTGGGCGCCAGGACGGGCGCCAGTGTGATGGCAATGTCCTTAATTGCGTGGCCGAAGCCGGCGCCGTCGCTGAGCTGCTGAGTAATCTACCGCCGCGTTATCCGCAGCTTAGTCCCTATGGCGATGGCGCCGCGGCACCGCGCGTCGCGGATGCAGTGACCGAGAATTACGAACTGGAGAGGCTCTTGTACAAGCGCTTTGCAGCGGACGATGTCGAGTTTGTGGCACCGTGGCACACCGATGCCTGAAGGAAATTTCGAAATGGACCGACGATGATGGAAAAACCGCTAACCCAAACGGCCGGAATCGGTGGTTGCGTCCTCTATGAGGCGGTCGGCGACGAGCGAAAATTTACGATGCCGATGCTGAAGATTCTCAAAGACCGAGAACATCTGCGAGTTGTCGGCCTGGTGCGGTTTTCGCAAGATATCAAACCCTTGATGGATACCGGCCTGTTTGAAGCGGTCTATTGCACCGCCGACATGCTAGATGTGGAATCTGAAAAGGGTTCGAACTTGATGGATAAGGCGCGCGGCATCGAGCAGCGCTTCGATACCGTTTTTCATTACAATTTGGCCGACCGCCGGCTTTATTTTACCGGGTGCACGAGCTTTCCATACACCCGCGTCGAGACCGGTCAGACCTATGAAGAGTGGGTTCGGCAATTTGTAGGCATGTACGATGGGATCGAGGAGATTTTTCGGCGTCATGGCGTGACGTTTGCGTTGAATGGTCGACGCGTTGTGTGCGATATCGCGCGTGGGCTCGACGTGCCAACACGGTGCTTGGGATACTCTTTCCTGCACGACAGAATGATTTGGAAAGATGGCATCAGAGTGAACGAGGCGTGGCTGCGAGCGGCGCACGAAAAGGCCCGCGATACGGACGACCGAATATCCGCCGAAGAACTTTCACCGCCGCCATTTCATATGCAAATCCGTCGCAAATTTTTCGCCGGTATCGGCCGATGGCAGTTGTTGAAAACAACATTGTATATTCTTCTTCGCACGACCTATTGGCATATGCGGAAATATGACAAGGTCACGAAGTTCGGTTACAGCCCGTGGCGTCACATCCGATTTCATTTCCAGCGCCGTGCTGCGTACAAATTTCTTGTGCGCCGATCGGTTCGCGCTGAAGCGCTGATAGAGTCTGAGAAACCTTTCGTCTTCCTGGCGCTCCAAATGGAGCCGGAAGTTCTCCTGTCCGGCCAGACACCGGAGTTTTTTGACCAGATTGCGATGATCCATCAGGTGGCGAAGGAATTGCCGGTCGGCACCTATCTTGCGATCAAGGACCATGTGCCGGCTTTAGGCTATCGGGATTTGAGCTTCTACCGAATGCTCGACACCATGCCGAATGTCGTGCTTGTGGACCCAAGTGATTTCGCGATTCCGCTGATACAAAAATCCCGCGCCGTTATTTCACTGCTCGGGCGCAGCGCGTTCGAGGCGGCGGCGTTCGGGGTTCCGGTTCTGGCGTTTAGCCCGAATATGTTCTTCGGCTATCTTCCGCATGTCAAGATTTGCACCGATTTGTCGGAAACTCGGGCCACATTAAAATTATTGCTCTCCTACGATCATAACGATCGCTTGGCCTTTGCGCGCGAGGGAGAATTGCTGCTTGCCGCTATGCACAATTCTACCGTTGATCCGGCTGATTTTCCCGATCGCGAAGCGCTTGGCCAAGCTCTGCTATCAGGCCTCAGCGACACGTTTCAGGACCTGACTGGCGCCTGGGGTGGTGCGCCTCTGTCGGCGCCGGCGGTGATCGGAGACGCGGGTACTGCCTGATGAAGATTTCGGAGGCGTGGGGTTGTCCCACAGCGCTTGTTTTCATGAAAACCCATGACGGCTGAGGAATTCACGATGCAAAGCGAACAGCAAACTAGCACCGAGATATCGGAGTTTCCGGCACTCTCAGATTCGAATGTGATTGAGGGCGAGAGACCGGATATTCAGACGGTCGCGCGGCATTTGAAGGATCGCGGCTTCGTTGTGCTGCGCGGCGTATTGCCCATGGAATCCGTAGATGCCGTGGTCGCGCGCGCCGACGATTTATTGCGGCAGCCGTCGGTCGCCGGCGTATGGGGCTATTTTCGGGCCGACCACCAGAAGAAGGTGTTGCTCCCGACGCTGTTGGGCAAGCCGGTCTATGACCTGATCGCGAATGAATACATAATCGATATCGCAGAATACTATCTGGGTGCCGAATGCCTCCTGGCGGAAACAAATCTCAAGGCCGACAAGGGTGTTGGCTACATGTATTTCCCCCTGCATTCGGATTTCTCCGCCGGTTGGCGCAAAGACCCCACCCATCCATCGCCGATTACGCCAGAACTCATGCAGGGCCCGCTTGCCGTCGGCGCTGCGATCTATTTTCATGACACGACCGAGGGTGCTTTCTCCTATTGCCAGGGCACGCACAAGCTAGGTTCCCCGCACGGCCAGCGACTGGCCGACTATCCCAAGGACATGCAAAAGGAAATAATTGCCAAAAAAATCCGGGTGGAAGGCCGCAAAGGCGACATTGTTCTGTTTGATGACAATGGCTTTCACGGGCCAGATCATCCGTCGCGAAGCGACCGAACCCTCATTCTGGTCGATTATTATCGCACCGATGTGCTCGGCAATGAGCAAGTGACGCCGTTGCCAATCTGGAGCTGTGACATTGGCGGGCTGTCGCCGAAGCAACTTCGTATTCTCGGCACGAACAGCACCTTTACGCTGCCGTTCGATCGCTACAAATGGAGCAAGATCGGAAGAACCAAGGCTTTTCCCCTGATCACATTTCTGATCAACAACGCTTTCATCGGTGCGCATCTGAGGCAGAAGCTGAAATCGATCTTGCGGCGATGATCGCCGCAAGACTTGCCGCTTTTGTCCGTCACACGCCAACAACAACATGATGAATGAATCAGAAAATACCCGACATGCCGCAATCGCGACAACGGCGTCGATTGCGCGCGACCTGCGGGAGCTTGGCGTGACGGCCGGCGATACCGTCTGTGTGCACTCCGGCATGGCGGCGTTAGGCCTTGTTATCGGCGGTCCGCGCGCCATTGTAGAGGCGTTGATGGACGCGGTCTCGCCGGGCGGTACGGTGATGATGCCGGCGTTCTCTGGTGACCTTTCGGACCCCGCCGAGTGGCGCTATCCGCCGGTTCCCGAGGATCGCTACGCCGACATACGCGAACAGATGCCGGCTTATGATCCGGCGCGCACGCCAACACGTGGTCTTGGCCAGGTCGCGGAGTATTTCAGAACCTATCCCGGCGTTGTGCGCTCGCCGCATCCGCAATCTTCGTTTACGGCACTGGGGCCAGAAGCCGAAACCCTGACCCTGGAGCACCCGCATGACAATCGCTTCGGTCCGGAGTCGCCGCTTGGCCGGTTGATCGATGTTGGTGGAAAGGTTGCGTTACTGGGTGCGCCGCATGACACCGTATCGCTCTTTCACCTGACCCCGCATCTTATGGGCGCGGACCCGGCGGTCGAGAAAGCGGCGCCGATGATTGAGCAGGGTGAGCGCCAATGGGTACGCTATCGCGACATCGACTATCCCATCGACTGGTTTGTCGCCGGAGTCGCATCGCTCGTTGCAGCTGACATCGCGCAAGTTGGTCGCGTGAGCGCGGCGCCGAGCATTCTGTTCCCTGCTGCCGAGGCGGTCGCCCACATTATCGACTGGCGACGCAGAAACGGGTTCGTTCCGTCGCCGCCAGAATTCAAAGCACAAGTTCGGAAAATCTGATCATGCCGGCACCCCGTATCATCGCCCGGCTCGATATCAAAGGTACGAATGTCATCAAGGGAATTCACCTCGAAGGGCTTCGGATCGTCGGCCAGCCCGGCCCGATGGCGCGGCGCTATTACGAGGCCGGCGTCGACGAGATCATATACATGGATACCGTGGCATCGCTTTATGGCCGCAACAATATTTTGCCGGTGGTCGAGGAAGCGGCGCGCGACATCTTTGTGCCGCTGACGGTGGGCGGCGGCATCAGAACCATCGAGGATATTGTTGCAGCTTTGCGCGCCGGGGCCGACAAGGTCGCGATCAACACGGCGGCCATAGCGCGCCCGGATTTTATCCGCGAAGCCGCCGAGGCGTTCGGCAGTCAATGTGTTGTCATCTCGGTAGAGGCCAAGCGCCGCGGCGAGGGCCGTTGGGAAGCGCTGACAGATAACGGGCGCGAGCGCACCGATGTAGATGTTCTGGAATGGGTCGCAGAAGCCGAACGTCTCGGTGCCGGTGAGTTGTTAATCACGTCAGTCGATGCCGAGGGCACACGCCGCGGGTTCGACCATCCATTGTTCGGCGCGGTGCGCGAACGCGTACAAATTCCGGTTATCGGCTGCGGTGGCGCCGGCACCGCCGATGATGTGATCCGCGCCGTGCAGACAAATGGGCTTGATGCGGTCGCCTGCGCTAGCCTGTTCCACTATGAACACGCCACGCCGCCTGTGCTTCGCGCCGCGATGGCCGAGGCGGGCTTGACGGTGCGGCCAGGAGTCGCGGCATGATTGTCGTCGTGGATTATGGCCGCGGCAATATTTTCAGCCTGGGGCAAGCGCTGCGGTCGTTGGGCGTCGACCATATCATATCCGACCGGCCCGATGATTTGGCGGCTGCCAGCCGTATCGTCTTTCCGGGTGTTGGCGCATTTGCCGATGCCATGAAGGGATTGCGCAAGCGTGGCTTGGTCGAACCCTTACGCGCAGCCGTACAGGGCGGAACACCGATCCTCGGGATCTGTGTCGGCTGCCAGCTATTGCTCACCCAGGGTGAAGAGTTTGGAGCGCATGAAGGATTGAATTTGATTCCCGGCACAGTTGCTCGGTTACCCGAACCGCGCCAGGACGATCCGAAAATGGTGCGCATACCCAATGTTGGCTGGCGCCAACTCGATGTTCGCGCCAATGCGCCGATATTTGGCAGCGTCCGGGCGGACGAGTGGATGTATTTTGTTCACTCCTATGCGCCGATGGTTGACGACTCGGCGGATGTGGCGGCGACAATCAATGTGAACGGTCACGATATACCGGCGGCTATCGCGCACGGCCATGTCGTGGGCGTGCAATTTCATCCGGAAAAAAGCGGACCCGCTGGTCTCAAATTGCTGGCGCGCTTCGTCGACGAGAAATTTACCCAATGACAAATTCCAAAGCCGCCGGTTCGGTGTTGAAGAAGAACGGAAAACAATATGTGCGTGGCACCGACGGTCGCGAACTCGAAATTAAGTACGGCTTGCCGGGGACGGTCGAATTTTGCAAACGGTGCGTGATTTCTAACCAACGGCCATCTTCGGCGGTTGAGTTCAAACACACAAAAGAATCGAAAAAATCGACGATCCGCTTCGGCAAGGACGGAATCTGCGACGCGTGCCGCTTCGCCGAGCGCAAGAACAATAATGTCGACTGGGAAGCTCGGCGTGCGCACTTGGTCGAACTGTGCGACCGCTACCGCTCACGCAACGGATCCTATGATTGTCTGGTTCCGGGCTCCGGTGGCAAGGATTCGATTTATGCGGCGATGATGCTGAAGCATGAGTTCGGCATGCATGCGTTAACCGTTACTTGGGCGCCGCATCTCTATTCGGATGTTGGTTGGTACAATCACCAAGCCTGGGTTCATGAAGGTGGGTTTGACAATTACCTCTTCACGCCGGATGGGCAAGTGCACCGCAAACTTACCGAGCTCGCCTTTCGAAATTTGCTGCACCCGTTTCAGCCGTTCATTTTTGGGCAAAAGAATTACGCCCCGAAGATGGCGGTGAAAATGGGCCTGCCCTTGGTCTTCTATGGTGAGAATGAGGCGGAGTACGGCAATCCTTCGAAAGACAATGAGAGCGCCATACGGGATGTTTCCTATTTCGCACAGCACAGTTCCGCGAATGAAGATTTGTATTTCGGCGGGGTGCCGATGGCCGAGTTGGCCGATCACGGGATTCAGTCCGGGCGGATGGATCCTTACCTTCCGGCGGACGCGGATGCGTTAAACCGCGCCGAAATCGAAGTTCACTATCTGGGCTATTATCTCAAATGGGTGCCGCAGGAGTGTTATTACTATTCCTCGGAACATGTCGGCTTCCTCGCCAACGAGGACCGCACCGAAGGCACCTATTCCAAATATAATTCAATTGATGACAAGACCGATCCCTATCACTATTGGACAACACTGGTAAAATTCGGCATCGGGCGGGCGACATATGACGCGAGTCAGGAAATTCGCAACGACCACATCACGCGCGATGAAGGCGTCGCGCTGGTGCACCGCTACGACGAGGAATTCCCGCGCAAGAACTTTGCGGAATTTCTCAAATATCTCAGCATGGACGAGGCGGAATTTTTCGACATCGCCGACAGTTTCCGGTCACCCCATCTTTGGGAGAAATCCGCGGATGGATGGCGGCTTCGACATCGGGTAGAAAATTTGACCGACCAAGAATCACAGCGATGACACTTTCCTTGTTGATTCTCGTGCCCGCTCGGGGTGGCTCGAAACGACTACCCGGCAAAAACTTGAAGCAGCTTGGCGGCAAGTCCCTCATCGCGCATACGGTGGACGCCATCGCCCAGTCCGGCCTACAAGCCCCGCTGCTGTTGAGCACCGATGACTCGGCGATCGCCGAAGAAGGACGTCGGCTGGGTATGTTGGTTCCATTCCGCCGCCCCGATGCATTGTCAGGTGATGGCGCCACCACGGCCAGCGTGGTGCTTCATGCGTTGGATTGGTACCGGGCTGACACAGGCGCCGATCCTGACACGGTCATGGTGCTACAGCCAACCTCGCCGTTTCGTGGCGGCAACATCATGCGCGCCGCGCTAGACATGCTTGCGCGCCGGCCCGATGCGGACAGCATCGTTGCCATGACTGCGAATCACTTGCCTGCGGATAAGATCTTTTATGCCGACGAAGCCGGTTGCGCGATTCCCGTCGGCCAGGAAGCGCGCCGCCCGGTCTATCAGCCGAATGGCTCGTTGTATCTAGTTCGCTGCCATCGCCTGCGCGAGGAGGGGACGCTCTATGCGGGGAATATTCTTCCCTGTGTCAGTGATCCTCTGCGGGGGCTCGATATCGATACTTTGGAGGAGTGGAAAATGGCGGAAGCACTGCTTGCTTCGGGCCTACCGCCGGAACGGCAATCCTTTAGCGCGGGACCATCGTTAGTGGAGCACACACCATGAGTAACGGCGCTATCTCAATGAAGAAACCGAAACATGTCGTCACCGGCCAGGCCGACGATGCGGCGGGCGCCATGCCGCCGCCGGATAGGATAATTTGTGCCTGTGCAAATCTGAATTTTTCCGACCTTGAGCAGGCGGTTGTGAAACTTCAAAATCAGAGTTTTGAAACATTGCTCAAGCAGACGGACTCAGGCAACACCTGCACGGCGTGTTTGCTCGATCTCGAATATTATTTCGTGGCGCTCAAGTCGCAGCCGCAAAAGCAGGTCACCACGGCCGCGGCCGGGGATAGCGCAATCGACGTGCCGCGGCTGCCGTTCAAACAATATATCTATGCTTGGTTAGATTCGATCGCGCCGCCAGTCGCCTGGGCGCCGCCCAATCGCGTACCTCTTTTGACCGGCCCTGGCATCGAAACATGGCTGACGGTCACCAATCACGACCTTTTGTTTCACAACCGCAAGAGTGCACCCCTGATCACGACTGTCCGGGTGCGGAGAGACGATGGTAAATCAGTGTGGCGGGGAAAGTTCAATATAGCCCCAGGCACGGAGTTGAAAATTCGTCTCGACAATTATCTTCAACAGGGCGCTGGCACCCTCGCCGTGGGAAGCGCACATGTTTCTTCAAAAGCAACATATCCGGCCATGCGTGGCACGATGCGCCCGCAACTGGAGATCCTCGCGCCGGCCGGTACCTGTGGGCTGCATGCGCAGGGCGATGCCGGTCCCGGCGATACGTGGTTCATGGTGCAAAATCGGCCCGCCGATCAGCGGTTGTTTTTGATCCTGATGAACAATACCGGTCGGGCGCAGACGGCCAAAATCTCTTACCCGCACGAAGCGCACGCGAACGGAACCGATCCAGGTGTCACGGCGCCGGTTGCTCTCGCACCGCGTGGCACCGCGCTCTACGAGGTCAGCTTGCCCGAAGCACTCGGTCAACGCATGGCATTGCGTCCGTTTTCGGTGCGCACCCAAGTCGAGGGTGCCTGCCGGGTATTCCTGGTTTGTGCGACGCCGGCGCTCGACCGCTTCTCAATCGATCATCGGTGATTGCCATGACTTATTCATACATGATCCCGAGCATTTCCTCTCTCCCCTCCGGCTACGATTGCACCGTCGCGGCGCCGCTCGACAAGGTGGCAAAGAACTTGATCGGTGGCACCGGCCGCGTCGTGCAGAACATTTCGGTCTATTCTGAAGGCGAGCGCATCACCCAATATGAAGAGCTACACGTCTTCGAGAACGGCCAGCGCGTCGGCGATGCCGTGCCGCCTTTCGTCTGGCAGGATCAACTACCGGCAGGCGTGAGCGGTTTTTTGGAGAGCAGTTTTCGCATTGAGGACGAGGCACCATTGTTCGCGGCCAATACGGTGTTGTCTTTCTATTCGATGTATAGCAAGGCCGGGAAAAAGTCTTTTTTCTCGGACAACGCATACCTCTATGCGGCGCCGCCGGTCATCGCTCAGATCGCCAAATATGGCCAATATATCGACGGCTATCCGGTGGTCCGTCTCGACCGTGACTACGACTATGGAGAAAGCATCATCTTCATCAACCCCTATCACAAACCGCTTAAGGCGGGCATCGTGACAGCCGAGAATGGGGCCATCTCCGGAATTCGCGTGCCGCCGCTCAGCACGCGAATGATTTCGCTCGAAGCTCTTCTAAAGGCCGATACGCGGCGATGGGCCGGGCAGATTCAAATTACCGCGACCAACCGCGTGATTACGTTTGACGTCAAACACTCGCTTCGCGACCCCTCAGTAATATCGGATCACGAACATCTCGATCCCTACCGCGGGGAGCCAACACATTTTCCGGCCACCCGCTGGTTCCGCCTCAGGGTTGGGAAATGGCTCATGCGGCGCGGAATGATATGATATCGATTTAAGGACCGTATGACCAATATCACCTCTCTGGAAGGATATTTCTGTCCACCGGATATATCCATTCGTGAAGCACTGGCCCGCCTGAATGCGACGGACCATGTGTTTCAGCTTGTCGTGCGATCAGACCGGCTGCTCATGGGGACCCTCACGGACGGCGATGTCCGCCGTGCTCTGCTGCGTGGAGTGTCGCTCGACGCGCCCGTGCATGAATCCATGCATCAGAACTTTCTCGCCGGTCGTGTGGGTGAAGACGGTGACAACCGATCGCTTCTTGCAAAAGATACCCGCCTGGTGACTTTCCTGCCGATCTTAAATCCGCAAGGTGAGGTCGTCGAGGTTCTGGTTCATGGGCGCGATGCCGGAATTGAGCGCGCGCTGATAATGGCCGGTGGGTTTGGCCGCCGATTGGGCGATCAGACCCGCGAAACGCCGAAACCGCTATTGCCCGTGGGCGGGCGCCCAATCCTCGATCACGTCCTCGCCAATCTGGAGAATTCCGGTGTGCGCGATGTGTATGTTTCCGTGCATTACCATGCTGACCAGATCAGGCGCTTTATTGAAACCCGCGCAAACCGCACGCGCATTGGCATGATCGAAGAATCACAACCCTTGGGCACCGCCGGGGCGTTGGGACATATTGATTTTGAGGGGCAGGCGCCCATTCTGGTTATCAATGGCGATGTGATCACCAGTGTTGATCTCGTGGCGCTGCATGACTTTCACGTTGGCGATGCTCTCGATGCCACGATCGGTGTTGCACGGTATGACGTCGAGGTGCCGTTTGGTGTTGTGCGGTCGGGTGCGGACGGTCTTTTTGCGGGTATCGATGAAAAGCCGCGTATCAGCAATTTCGTTGCCGCCGGTGTTTACTATTTGTCGGCGCAAATCGCGGCGCTGGTGGAGAAAGATCGTCCGTTGGATATGCCTGACTTGCTCAACCAGAGCAAAGACCGGGGACTCAAGATTGGCATATTTCCGATCCATGAATATTGGACGGATGTAGGCAGTCCGGCGGATCTTGAGGCCGCGGTCGCCGTTCACCAGGACAGCACCAACGCGGACAAGTAGGCCGGAACTCAGAACATGTATAGCAAGTTAATTCGTGAAGCGGCGCTGATGAGTCTACCAAAGCGCACGGTCGTGCTTTTGCTTTCTCTTCATCTTCTTGGCACGGTGATGGAGTTGTCGAGCCTGGTCATTCTCATGCCGGTCTTTCAGTACATCCAGTCCGGCGGTGACTTGGTCACGCTGGCGGCGGAGAACAGGCATTGGCGCATCTTGATCGATGTCTACGCGGTTGTAGGTTTGTCGCCGTCGCTCGCCGGCTTGTTGATCACCAGCCTGGTTTTTCTGCTTCTACGCCAAGTCTTTACGTATATCCGCTTGCTGGTGCAGGCGTATGCAAAGGAAAGCATGATCACACGCATGCGGGCGGACGCCTTCGACAGTTATCTTCATGCAGAACTCGCATATCATGACCACGCCGAATCCGGCGGCTTGATCAACGACCTGACCACCGATCTACAGCGCGCCGCCGATTATATTTTCGGCGAGATCATGCTCGCCGGCGTGCTGATCGTATCTCTCGTTTACATTGCTGGCCTGTTCTTTCTTTCGGTGCCGATGACCGTGACGGCGATCGGTATTTTCGGCCTGTCGCTGTTAATTCTGCGCACGCAGATGAAAAAATCGGAGGTCGCCGGGCGCGAAGTTGTCCAAGCCAATCAACGGATGTCGGCGTTCCTGATCGAACGTCTGCGGCTCGCTCGTTTGGTTCGCCTCGCTGGAATGGAGCGCGCCGAAAGCCAGCACATGCGGTTGTTAACGTCACGGCAACGGAATGGACTTTTCCGTCTCTTTACGTTAGTCGCGCGGATCGACGTCATCATGGAGCCGCTGGTGATTGGCGCGGCCTATGTGCTCATTTTCGTGAGCGTCGAGCAGTATGGCCTCAAGATAGAAGAAATCGGCCTCTTCCTGATTATCGTTATTCGCTTGCTGCCGATGGTTAAGGAGATCGCCCGCACCCGGCAGTCAAATCGCGCTACCCGTGCCGCGCATAAATCGATTACCGAGCGGATGATCGAAATGACGGCGGCGCGTGAGAAGGCAACCGGCACCAGGAAATTTACGCGCCTCGGCGGGGTGTTCCGCTTTCAGAATGTGAGTTTCGCGTATGACAAGCTGAGCGATAGGCCGGCGCTCAACGACGTAACGGTAAATTTTGAGGCAGGGCAATTGACGGCGCTGGTCGGTCCCTCCGGTGCGGGAAAGTCAACCTTGATCGACCTGATCCCGCGGTTGCGCCGGCCGGATAGCGGGACAATCCAACTCGGCGGCATCGATATCGAGGAGTTTGCGATCGACAGTCTGCGCGCCGGTATCTCCAGCGCGCCCCAGACGCCGCAGATATTTAATGTCTCGATTGCTGAACATATTCGCTACGGCAAGCAGGACGCGACGATGGAAGAAGTCCGCCGCGCGGCCGAGCTGGCCAATGCGGTGGAGTTTATCGAAAAATTGCCAGAAGGGTATCAGACGGTGGTCGGAGAAAGCGGCGTGCGGTTGTCCGGCGGACAGCGTCAGCGGGTTGACCTGGCCCGTGCGCTTGTCCGTCTGGCGCCGGTCTTGCTCTTGGATGAACCGACCAGCAACCAGGATGCCGATTCGGAGGCGTTGTTCCGCGAGGCCTTGTTGCGCATCCGCAGGGAAACCGAAATCACGATTATTGTCATCGCCCATCGGCTGTCGACGGTCGTCATGGCCGACAAAATTGCCGTCCTGCAAAACGGCCACATTACCGCCGAGGGCGCGCATGAGGAACTGCTTAGAGAGGACGGCTGGTATGCCAACGCATTCCGCAAACAAGGCGGGAATTTTCACGCTGCCGCGCAATAACAGGCGCATGACCTGGCACGGGATCGAAACAAGATCGGAAACATAGAATGCAACGAACCTTCCTGACACCGGCGCCTTCTCTGGATGACGCGAGCATTCTGATCACGGGCGGGACGGGCTCTTTTGGGCAGGCGTTTATCCGCACTTTATTGGCGCGCTACCGCCCGCGCCGCCTCGTCATTTTCTCACGCGACGAGCTGAAACAATATGAGATGGAGCGAAGCATTTCCGCCGAAGACAAACAACTTGTCCGATTTTTTATCGGCGATGTGCGGGACGGCGAGCGGCTGGAACTTGCCATGCGCGAGATTGATTATGTTGTTCATGCCGCCGCGCTGAAACATGTACCGACGGCCGAGTACAATCCGTTTGAATGTGTCAAAACGAATATTCACGGCGCCGAGAATGTGGTGATGGCGGCGCTCCGGTCCAAGGTGAACAAAATTATCGCGATGTCGACGGACAAGGCGGCCAGTCCGATCAATCTCTATGGTGCGAGCAAACTGGCTTCGGATAAAATTTTCGTTGCTGCGAATAATTTGTCAGGGTCGCAGAACACACGGTTTTCCGTCGTGCGCTATGGCAATGTGCTCGGTTCGCGCGGCAGTGTGTTGCCGTTTTTTCAGAGCTTGATCGCGTCTGGCGCGACGACGCTACCGATCACGCATGCTGATATGACGCGTTTTTGGATCACGCTGCAGCAAGGAGTCGACTTCGTACTGTCGTCGCTCGCTGTGATGTCCGGCGGTGAAGTTTTCGTGCCGAAGATTCCCAGTATGAAGGTCGCCGATGTCGCCCGCGCGCTCGCGCCCGATCTCAAACATGAAATTGTCGGCATCCGGCCGGGAGAGAAATTGCATGAGACGATGGTCACCCAAGACGATGGTCGTCTTACGCTGGAGCTCGATGATCGCTACGTCATTGAGCCGGCGCTCGCTTTTTGGAGCAATAGCCACCTCGTTGATCGCAAGGCCAAGCCGGTAAGCGAGGGCTTCGAATATTCCAGCAATCTGAATACCGAGTGGCTCGATGCTGCCAGCCTGCGGGATATGGTAAAAGCGGACGACATTGCAAAGTAGCGGCCTACCCCTTCCCTATGGACGGCAAATCATCGATGACGATGACATCGATGCCGTGGTTTCGGTATTGAAGAGTAACTGGCTCACCACCGGGCCGGCCATTGATCAATTTGAATCGGCTTTCGCCGCTGTCGTCGGCGCCCCGCACGCGGTTTGTTGTGCCAACGGCACCGCCGCGCTGCATCTCGGCTATCTTGCCCTCGGGCTAAAAGAGGGCGACCGGATCGTGGTGCCAGCGATCACATTTTTGGCGACGGCGAGCGCGGCACGGCTTGTTGGCGCCGAGATCATCTTCGCCGATGTCGACCCCGATAGCGCTTTGATGACTCCCGAAACATTGAAAGCGGCGCTTGATCGAGCCGCCGGACCGGTTGCCGCGATTGCCCCCGTACACATGGCCGGCCAGTTGGTCGATATGGAAGCGGTGGGTGCAATTGCACGAAGCGCTGGCGCGCGCATTATTGAAGACGCCTGTCATGCCTTGGGTGGCAATGATGCTCGAGGAAATCCTGTAGGCGGTGGTGTGACTGGCGATCTGGCTGTGTTTTCATTACATCCGGTTAAGGCAATCACCGGCGGCGAAGGTGGCGTCGTGAGCACCGCCGATGCGGATCTGGCCGAAACGATGCGTCGATTTCGCAATCACGGCATGCAGCGCGACAAATTTAACGATTCAGCACAGGCGCTGGCTGCGGACGGCACGGCCAATCCGTGGTACTACGAAATGTCGGAGCCGGGTCTCAATTATCGCCTGTCCGATATCCACGCCGCGCTGGCCGCAAGCCAACTCAAGAAGCTGGGTCGGTTCGTCGCCCGGCGGCGCGAACTTGTTGCGCGCTACGATGCGGCGTTCGCGGAGCTGCCCTCGCGCGTTGCGGCGGTGATACGGCCAAGCGGACGAGTTTCGTACGGCGCCGCTGCGTGGCACCTCTATGTCGCCCTAATCGATTTTGAGGCGCTCGGGCAGGATCGGGCGGACGTGATGCATGCGCTGCGCGAACACGGCATCGGCACCCAGGTGCATTATCTGCCGTTGAACCGCCAGCCTTACTATCGCCACCGCTATGGCGAGCTTCATCTGCCCGGCGCCGACGCCTGGTATGCCCGCGCCTTAACCCTTCCACTCCACCCCGGTATGGAGAATAGCGACGTTGATCGGGTGGTGGCGGCGCTGGCGGAAATTTTGGAACAGCGTAGATGACGCGGCGTTGGCTGTTTATTTCAAAACCCTTGCTGGCCAGGATTACGACGACAGCTTATTTGTTCCAGGAGGGTTTCCCGGAATGAAGCCAGGGGCGCTTCCCGCTATGAAGCACGAGCGTCTGGCCATTTTTCGCGCCGATGCATCTGTTGCGATCGGCGCCGGCCATGTCGCGCGCTGCCTCTCCCTTGCCGGGTGGCTCACGGCGAACGGCTGGTCGTGCGTGCTGGCGCGCGGGCGTGGCGCCAGTGATGCGCTGCTTCCGTCTTTGCCGCCCGGCGTTACGACGGTCGAGTTCGATTGCGACGCAGCGGCGGAGCCTGGCGAACTGGCTGCCCTCTGGCCGGGCGGATGCGATCTATTCGTGGTCGATCATTACCGCAGGGGTGCAGGCTACGAGCAGGCTTGCCGCCCCTGGGCGCGTCGCATCCTGGTGATCGACGATCTTGCGGACAGGCCGCATGATTGCGAATTCCTGCTTGATCCGGCGGCCTGTCGCGTCGCAGCGGATTACACCGGCCTGGTGCCGAAGAGCAGCCAATTGTTGTTGGGTCCGGCCTATCTCCCGCTACGCTCTGGCTTTGCCGCGCACCGCCGCCAAGCGCTGGCGCGGCGCGCTATGGCCGAAAAACCGCGCCGCCTATTGCTTTCGTTCGGCGCAACCGATTGCGACAATGTCACCACCGCCGTGCTCGATATATTGGCGCAATCGCAACACAGGCTTGCTGTAGATATTCTGCTTGGCGCTGGGGCGCCGCATCTTGATTCTTTGCGCCGCAAGCTCGAGGCACTGCCGTTTCCGGCACGCCTTCATATCGCAATAGAAGATGTCGCCGGTCTCCTCGCCGCATCGGATATCGCTATTGGTGCGGGCGGCGGCAGCGCCTGGGAGCGCTGTTGCCTTGGATTGCCTTCCATCGTGACGTGCACAGCCGGCAATCAACATGCTGTGGCCGAGAGTCTGCGTGCCACAGGGGCGGCGCTTGTCTTAGAAGACGCCGACGCCCTGTCGTCGGAGCGATTGGTCGAAGCGCTTCAAGGATTGATTTTGGATGTCGCGGCCCGGCGTCGCATGGCGCGGGCAGCGGCGTGCTTATGCGATGGATTGGGCGCACAGCGGCTGGCCATAGCGCTCGATCCGCCGGTGGCAAGCGACGGAACGGCAATCCGCCTTCGCCCCGCCGCCAGCGCCGATGCCGAACTCTTGCTGGCGTGGCAACGCGACCCGCGCACGCGGCTCCATTCGCGCAATCCCGCAGCTCCTCAAGATGGCGAACATCATGCGTGGTTCACTTCTCGTCTTGGCGACCCGGAATGTCTGCTCAACATCATTATGCATGGCGATGCCGCGGCCGGAGTTGTCCGCCTCGACAGCCGCGCCGAGGACGGCGTTTACGAAATCTCTATCTATGTCGCACCCGAATGTTGGCGTCTCGGGATCGGCAGCGCAGCGCTCGCCCAGGCTCGCGCCCTGTTGCCCGGCGCAGAGATCTGGGCCGAGGTGCTACACGACAACAACGCCTCGCACGCATTGTTCGATAGCGCCGGCTATCGCGCCGAGGCGGGATGGTATGTCAGCCGGCCCGATGCCGAGCGTGCGCTGTCGGATGCTCTTGGGTCGCCAGCGTGAGTGAAATATGACTCCGGCCGCAGTTCCGTTAAACCAAACGTTTCGATGCCAATTTGGAATTTTACTGAGGTGAAACCTGTGCGCATTACCATTGCCGGGCGGACGATAGGTGCCGGCGAATCGCCTTATATCATCGCCGAAATGTCGGCCAATCATGGTGGCAGTATCGAGCAGGCGTATCAGCTTATGGCGGCGGCGAAGGACGCCGGCGCGGATGCTATAAAAATTCAAACCTATACCGCCGATACCATCACCATCGATCATGATGGTCCTGATTTTCGTATCGAAGGTGGATTGTGGGATGGCCGCACACTTTACGAACTCTATCAGGAGGCCCATACGCCTTGGCAATGGCACGCCGATTTGTTCGCCAAAGCGCGCGAGCTTGGCATTACCATCTTCTCGAGTCCCTTCGATCGAACGGCGGTTGAGTTTTTGCAGCAACTTGATGCGCCGGCATACAAAGTCGCCTCCTTTGAACTCGTTGATCTGGCGCTCATCGCATGCATGGCGGCGACCGGCAAACCGCTGATTATGTCGACCGGCATGGCTGATATGTCCGAGATTAGCGCCGCCGTAAGAACCGCGCGCGAAGCCGGGGCAACTGAAATTGCGTTGCTTCATTGCACCAGCGGTTATCCAACGCCTCCCGAGGAAGCCGATCTCAGAACAATTCCGCATTTGGCAGAGGCGTTCGGGCTTGTCACCGGTCTTTCCGATCACACGCCGGGTATCGGCGTGGCGGTCGCGAGCGTCGCCTTGGGTGCGACGGTCATTGAAAAACATCTCACGCTACGCCGCTCCGATGGCGGGCCCGATTCCGCGTTCTCCCTAGAGCCGGATGAGTTTCGCGCACTTTGCGAAAATACGCGCATGGCGTCGCTGGCACTGGGTGGCGTCAGATATGAGAAAAGCACCAGTGAACGGGGCAATGCGCAGTTTCGCCGCTCGCTCTACATCGTCGAAGACATTGATGCCGGTGATGTGTTGAGTGAGACGAATCTTCGCTCCATCCGGCCGGGCTATGGTTTGGCGCCGGAATATTATGATCTTTTGCTCGGCAAGCGAATTAACCGCGCAGCCAGCCGGGGAACGCCGATGTCCTGGGATCTGATCGGTTGAGCCTGCGCTCGGCGCCGACGGTGGCGCGCAAAACAAACAGCAAACCGGGATCGCTGCGCAACATTGCCGTCATACCGGCGCGTGGCGGCAGCCGGCGGATAAGCAACAAGAACATCCGGCTCTTCGCTGGCCGCCCGCTCATTGAATACGCGATCGCTTTGGCGCACAGCAGCGGCCTGTTCGAAAGGGTCATCGTCAGCACCGATTCAGCCGATATTCGTGACGTGGCAGAGACCGCCGATGCCGAAGTTCCCTTCATGCGCCCGGCCGGCCTGGCCGACGACCATGCGACGACCGCTGCGGTCTTGCATCACGCGCTCGCGGCAATAGATGCCGAGAGAAAATATGATTTCGCTTGCTGCATTTACCCGGCGACCCCCTTTACGACCATTGAAGATCTTGTGGAGGGCTGGGCCCTGGTTGCTGACAACGGCGCGCCGACGTCGCTGGCAGTGACCAGATTTGCGGCGCCGATCTGGCGCGCGTTTGAGCGCCGAGCGGACCAAACAATTTCGATGGTGTGGCCCGAACACCGTGATACGCGGAGCCAGGATTTACCGGAAACGTTCCACGATGCCGGGCAATTCTATTGGGTTTCTGTGCCGGCGTTCATGGAAGATCCGGTTCTAATTTCGGCGCGCTCGGGCGGTGTTGTGTATGAACGCTGGCGTGCCCATGACATCGACACCGAAGAGGACTGGGTGCGGGCGGAATTGATTTTCCGGTCGATCGAGAAGGACCGGACGTAATGGCGAACAATGATCAGGTCGCGTTTTGGCGCGGACAATTCGGCGATAGCTATGCCGCGCGCAACGTGGCGGACCCAGAAAATTTAGCCCGGCGAAAAGCAATGTGGCAGAAAATATTAGCGCCGATGTCGCCGCCACCGCGCTCAATTCTGGAAGTGGGAGCCAACATCGGTCTCAATTTGAAGGCTCTTGGCGATCTCACTTCTGCCGATCTTCATGCCGTCGAGCCCAACGAAAATGCGCGCCGGACTCTTGCACAATCAGGTGTTTTTCCGGCGCCGCAAATTTATGATGCGACGGCGACCGCCTTGCCGCTACAAGACGCAGCCGTTGACTTCGTTTTCACCAGCGGCGTGCTCATTCATATCGCGCCGGAGGATTTGCTGGCCTCATGCCGGGAGATGCATCGCGTCAGTGCAAAATACATCGCCTGCGCCGAATATTTTAATCCAACCCCGGTCGAGATCGAGTATCGCGGCCATCACGGGGTTCTGTTCAAACGCGATTTTGGCAGCTTCTGGCTCGATAATTTTCCGCAGCTGGAACTGATCGATTACGGCTTCCTGTGGAAGCGCGCAACCGGCCTTGATGATCTGACATGGTGGCTCTTTTGCAAGCGCTAAACGGATTGCCAATAAAATCGCTGGACGGCTCCATGCCGTTACCAGCTGTGCTCCCGGTCACGATTGATGCCTGGGTGGCGGACCCGCCTCCGGTGTTCGATTGGCCGGCGCCGTTCTCGGATATCGTCGCCCCTATGGCCGATTTCTA
>Ga0302133_10000324_pt1 | contig 29618 bp, 36 predicted proteins | sample CB9_331_MG_FD_203121 | JGI IMG/M metagenome (GOLD analysis project Ga0302133, IMG submission 203121) | Marine microbial communities from Western Arctic Ocean, Canada - CB9_33.1 | ecosystem: Environmental > Aquatic > Marine > Oceanic | place: Canada: Western Arctic Ocean | collected 2017-09-19 | reverse complement strand
CAATATAACGAGTTTGCCGTCCTGGTAGTCCTTGATCGCTTCTTCTACGGTCGATAAAGCCATAATCGCCCTCCAATGGCGCAAAACTGATTGGGTTCGTTAATTAAAATGCCACTGGAACTATCCAGGCTATGCACGTGATGACAGTAACTTCTCCACGTATTTAGCCAGGATATCCACTTCCAGATTTATCACATCACCAGGCTCACGATGACCCAGATTGGTATGTTCCAGAGTGTATGTTACCACAGAAACAACAAAGGTAGAGTCGTCACATTCCATCACCGTGAGGCTGATGCCGTCGACGGATATGAAACCCTTCTCAACCACGTACTTCATCACCTGAGGAGGTGCCTGGAATCTCATCAACAGAGCATCACCTTCTTGCATTGTTGATGCAAGGGTTCCCGTAGCATCAACGTGTCCCTGTGTCAGATGGCCACCCAAAGGAGTGTTGAGAGTGAGTGCCTTCTCCAGGTTCACCGGATTTCCCGGCATCAGCAGGCCCAGATTGGTACGCCTTAGGGTCTCGGGCATTGTGTCCACGGAGAAGTAACCCTCGCCGATGCCCTTCACGGTAAGACATGTCCCGTTAACGGAAACACTGTCACCCTCTTTGAGTCCCTCCAACGAGGTCGTAGCTTCAACGCTCATGGAGAAGTTATCGCTCTCTCGTAGACTTCCAAGCTCCTGTATGATTCCGGTGAACATGCTCCTTTACCTCACGTAGCCAGTCATCATGACGTCATCATCGATTATCTCCACCCGCGTTCGCTTCAGACGAATGGAGTCTACCATCGCCGCAACACCCACCCCTGCCACCGGTGATGGAGAGTCCATGCCACCCAGAATAACGGGCGATACAAAAACCACCACTTTGTCCACCAGCCCAAGGTCAAAAAAGGAGCCGAGAAGTGCGCCGCCGCCCTCTACCAGCAGACTGGTTATCTCACGCTTTCCCAGTGCTTTGAGAAGGGAGATCAGGTCAACTGAGCCATCCTCGGATGGCAGGGACAAGACCTGGGCACGAGCGGTGCTCAAGGCCTCTGTTCGGTCTTTCGTTGCATGGGCAGTTGCCACCAGCACAGGGCCTGGCTCATGAAATAGTTGCGCGTTCAGTGGCACGCGCGCAGAACTGTCCACAACTATCCGCAGAGGTTGTTTTGTTCTGGGGTTGCCCGCCTCATCCCTGACGGTCAACCTGGGATCGTCGCTGAGAACAGTACCTATCCCGACCATAATTGCATCGTTCCGCTGCCGCAGTTCTCCGGCGTGACAACGGGACTTCTCAGAGCTGATCCACTTGGATTCACCCGATGAAGCAGCTATTTTCCCGTCGAGGCTCATGGCAAATTTGGCAATCACAAATGGGGTGCCCGTGGTCACGAATTGTATATACGCCTCCGCCATCTCACTTGCCTCTTCACTGTACTCTCCCAGATGAATGTCGAGTCCCGCACCCTTCAACTCGGCCATACCTTCGCCGTTCACCAACGGGTTCGGGTCTATGATTGCCATGTGTACCTGAGCAATGCCAGACTGGATTATATCTCTGGTGCACGGAGGTGTCTTTCCAAAATGGCAACAGGGTTCAAGTGTGGTGTAGAGGGTAGCTCCCTTGGCCGATTCCCCCGCCTGACTCAGAGCGATGATCTCCGCATGAGCCTCGCCGGGGGGCAACGTGTGTCCTTCGCCCACTATGCGTCCGTCCTTCACAACCACAGCTCCGACGGGTGGGTTCGGACTGGAAAGGCCCAAAGCCTCCCGGGACAACTCCAGAGCGCGCTGCATGTATCCCATAGATGTTATTCGCTCTTCGTGAAGTCCTGGTGTATCTTGCTGGCGGTTGGCTCCATCTGTCCCTGATACTTGCTACCAAGCGCCGGGGAGCCGTACGGGTTCTCGGCCGGAGTGGTCAAACGTAAAAAGGATATCTGCCCGATCTTCATCCCAAAGTAGAGTGTAATGGGCAGATTGGCGACATTGCTCAACTCAAGTGTAAGGTGCCCGCTCCAACCGGGGTCTACATAGCCCGCGGTGGAGTGGATGAGAAGGCCCAGCCTGCCAAGAGAACTTTTTCCTTCCAGCCTGGCCACAATGTCCTCCGGAAGGGTGACCAATTCCTGAGTGCTACCCAGTACAAACTCTCCCGGGTGCAGAATAAATGGGACATCGTCGGGTATATCCTCAATCTCCGTCAGGTCTGGCATCTCTCTACGCACGTCTATAAAAGGCTGTCGAGTATTGCGAAATACCAGCAACCTGCGGTCCAGATGGAGGTCCACACTGGCAGGTTGTATGCACGAGGGGTCCAGGGGTTCAATAACGATTTTCCCCTTGTCCAGCTCTTCTTTGATGGTACGGTCGCTAAGGACCATATAATCCTCCCAAAACTGCCGAAACGGATTTACACACGGTTCTCCGAGAATTCTATCAGTCTCTCCCTGCTAGTGCAATTGAGCATGGTAAATTTTACAGCCACTTGCCTAACAGCCATTAGAGAATTCGGGCCACATGATTTATACTCTACCCAATATCAATCCAACATCCATATACACTGCGCCGCTGCGTATATTACATTAACACGGCAGTATCCCTGTGCAAGCGGACGCCTTGGAGTACAACATCTTGGAGGATACCGAGCTGACCACTTTGATCTGTACCGGTGATCAACAAGCCATCGCGGCTTTGTATTACAGGTATTCTTCGAAGGTGTCCTTGCCATGACCATCCTCGGTGACCGCCACGACGCAGGAAAGACACCCCACGTCGCTCTGTCGGTACTATTCATTCTAATGGTCACTCTGGCCTGTACGGCAGAATCACCAACCCCTTCGACCACACCACTGCCCGATGCTCAGTCCATCCTAGAGCGTTCCGGAGAGGCGATGGCGCTCCTGGACAGCTTTCGGTTCGACATGAGCCACAGGGACGGAGGGACACAGATAGCCGATGGACTGGTGGTCAAATCGGTGATTAGCAACGTGGTGAAACCAGGCAATCTGAAACTTTCCTGGGAAGGCACCTTCGGAGGATTCTTCGTCAGTGCGGACGTAATCACTGTGGACGGAGAGACCTATATGACCGACCCTCTCAGCGGTCGCTGGGGGCCTTTAACCGGTGATGTGAACCCCCTCGGATTCTTCGACCCATCCGTAGGCATAACCTCCATAATGAGCGACCTCACAAAGATATCGGTGTCAGGACTGGAAACCGTTGGCACCGCACAAATATACAGAATGAACGGCAAACTGCCCTCTCAGTCCTTGGCCGCGTTCCTTGGCACCGTGACTCCCGACCTGATGGTGGATACCGAAGCATGGATTGGAGTGGATGATATGTACCTTCATCAGGTAGTCTTCCACGGCATCATCATGACCGGGGACACAGAGAAAATCGAACGCACCATCAAACTATCAGACTTCAACCAGCCGATGACAATAGAGGCTCCACCGCTGGAATGAGGGCATAGAGCACCAGCCATGCTCACCACATTTTATGAAATCCATAAAAGTGATTGAGTGGCCCGTGGCCTTTACCCATTGCAAAGTTGTTTCGTATTGCCTCGGTAACGTACTCCTTGGCACGGGCCACCGCTTCCTCAACAGTCATGTCCTGTGCCAGCCCCGCGGCGATGGCCGAGGCGAAGGTACAGCCTGTGCCGTGTGTGTTTGCGGTATCCACTCTGACAGCCCCGAACTCTCTAAGCTCACAGCCGTCGTAGAAGACATCCACAGCGTCGCCCTGAAGATGCCCTCCCTTGACCACCGCGCTTTTTGCACCCATCGCAACAATGTCTCTGGCCGCCTTCCTTGCGTCCTCAAGGGACTCCACATCACGGTCAAGAAGCACCGCAGCCTCGGGCAGGTTGGGTGTCACCACCATAGCGAGGGGAATCAGGAGGTTTCTCAGTGCCTCTACCGCCGCCGCCTGAAGCAGACGGTCTCCCCCCTTTGCCACCATTACGGGGTCCACCACCAGGTTAAAGAAGCTGTACTCACTGGCCTTATCGGCCACCGCCTTAATAATAAGTGAGTTGGCCAGCATACCCGTCTTGACCGCATCAGCGCCTATATCGAAAATAATCGCGTCAATCTGAGCGCCCACCAGGTCGGGTGGCAGTTCCAGCACCGATGTCACGCCGAGCGTATTCTGGGCGGTGATTGCCGTTATAGCCGATGTCCCGTACACGCCAAGCGCGGCAAATGTCTTCAGATCGGCTTGGATTCCAGCTCCGCCACCCGAATCGGAGCCTGCTATGGTCATGACTCTTTTTACACTAGTCATAGAATTTCCTACTGCTCCAGGAGATCAGATGTAAAGGCCTGACCTTCGTCGACTTCCACGCTCAAAAGCCCTTCGTCCTTCATCCATTGGGCAAGGCTCTGCCACCGCTCTCGTGTCTGCCAGCCGAAGGTCGGTGCGCCTTCGGTCCACATGGGAGCCAGCAGACCGATACCTTTAGTCTCCAATACACTGTCGGTTTCCGGGTTGGCGGCTACAAGTATGTCCACTGCTCCCTGTGGATCTGTGATGGCATCTGTAAAGCCTCTGGCAGTTGCGCGGAGGAAACGCTGCACCACGTCGGGTTCATTGTCTACTGTGTCCTCGCTCGCCACCAGCACAAGTTCGTAGAAGTCCGGGACACCCCAGTCTTCCATCCTCAGGATGTTCAGATCAAAACCCTGAATTTCCATAACAATGGACTCATGTGTCCAGTATGCACCAACTATAGCGTCCACCTTCTTCCCTATGAGCGCCGGGGCCAAGTCAAAGCCAACGTTCACCAACGTCACATCGTCGAGGCTAATGCCGTCATACTCAAGCATGGCGGAGAACAGGGCCTCTTCGAAGGGAATGCCAGTGATACCAACCTTCTTTCCCGCGAGATCGCTCGGACGCGAGATGCCTGACTCCTCCAACACCATGACGGAGTTAAGTGGGTGCTGAACCATCGCGGCTATGGATTTCACGGGGACACCTTCCCCGCGTGCTAGCAGGACTTCGGCCTGATAGCTGACACCGAAATTGTCGCGCCCTGCACCAACGGTCTTGAGGACATCCTCAGGATTGGCAGGGACGAATATGTTTACCTCCAACCCCTCATCCAGGTAATATCCCTTTCCACGTGCCATATAGAAGCCAGCATGATTGGAGTTTGGGAACCAGTCCAGGGCCAGGCTCACCTCCGTCACAACGGGTGTCCCAATAGGGCCGGGAGCGTTGATAGCCGTTGTCTCCTCCGTCGCGCAAGCCGACAGTAACATGCCTACAATAAGCGTCAGAACTATAAATACAGTCCCTCTTTTCGAAAAATTGCTCATCCATTTTCCTCCGAGGTTAGTTTCTTTTCATGACCTTATCCCGCTTTTCCCATTGATACCAAGGCATTGCATAACGCTCTATCAGTACCACCAGAGCAAAGAGTGTTATGCCAATAACGGACAGAATGAATATGGAAGCGAATACTCGATCGGTGAGGAATTGTGATGCGGAACGCGTGATCAGATAACCAAGGCCTGCGCTGGCCCCAACCCATTCGCCTATGACTGCCCCTATGACGCTCAGGGCAATGGCCACTCTAACTCCCGAAAAAAGGAATGGGATCGAGGACGGCACCTGTACCTTGGTGAAAAGCTGCCACCTGTTTGCACCTAGGGTGCGCATCATGTTCAGCATATCTGGGTCGGCAGATTTAAGTCCGTCTACAGTATTGATAACTATGGGGAAAAATGAGATAAGTACCACCACAATTATTTTGGGCCAAATCCCGTAACCAATCCATATAAGGAGCAGTGGCGCTATGACTATGACGGGCACAGTCTGTGATGCGATGACGAAGGGATACGCGGCCCGCTCCACCAACCTTGAATAAGCTATCGCGGCGGCTAGGCCTATCCCGACAACCAGGGCCAGTGCAAACCCCAAAAGCACTTCCTCCAACGTGACCAAGCTATGCCTGAGCAATAGGCTTCTGCTCTCGAATAGCTCGGCTCCGATGGATGATGGCGGTGGCAAAAGCCAGCGGGCAACGTTGAACAAACGCACGGCTCCCTCCCAGACTCCCAACACCGCGAAAATCAACGCCACCGGAAGTGCCCACTGGAGCATCGCGGAGACATAGTTTTTCGAGAGAACCCACAATGTCGCCCTCTGCGACGGCTCTTCGGCTTCCGAGTAAATAGCGATTGGATCTTCTCTCATGCTATCCCGCCCCGAACATCGTTTCCCCTCAAAGCGGCAATCACCGCCGCCTTCATCTTTACAAAGTCATCTTCAGTCACCATCCCGTATCGCCTGGGGCGTGGCAGGTCCACAGGTAGCACCAGCTTCACCCTACCGGGGCGTGCAGTGAACACGTACACCCTATCGGAAAGGAGAACGGCTTCCTCCACGTCATGAGTCACCATGATCACGGTCTTTCCCCAGGACTCCCATAGCTCAAGGAGCCACTCCTGCATATTGGCCCTTGTCAGGGCATCCAACGCTCCAAATGGCTCGTCCAGCAGAATGATCTCGTGGTCTGCCAACACAGTTCGCAGGAACGCTACCCTCTGGCGCATACCCCCGGAGAGGAGGGAAGGGTAATTCTTCTCAAAGCCCTTAAGCCCAAAATACTCCATGAGTTCTAGGGCTTGCCGTCTTATCTGCGACCTTGGTTTCCCACGAAGTTCCAGACCAAGAACCGCGTTGTCCAGCACGGTGCGCCACGGAAGAAGAAGGTCTTTCTGGTGCATGTACCCAATTGCCCCCAACCGTCGATCATTCCTCTGACCGTCGGTGCGTATATCGCCCTTGGTAGGCTCCTCCAGCCCTGCGATGATGTTGAGAAGCGTGCTCTTACCGCATCCGCTTGGGCCGATGAGGCTTATGAACTCTCCCTCACGTACGCTCAGGTCTATGCCGCGTAGCACAGTGAGCGCGTTTCTGTCGACGGAGAAGTCCTTGTCTATGCCATCCAACTCCATCTTCGGACCAGAGGAAGCTTGGGCTGCTGCGTACTCTGCACTAGAGGTCATCTTGACAATAATCGGCCAAAAACAAATGGTCGTCGGCTTATAGCGGACGACCATTCATTACTATCTTGGATATGGCTCTCTCCCTCCGCTGGCATTACCCAGGTCAGGTGCTCAGGGTCGCTCCGATCCGTCGGAGCCTCTCAGCCTAGCTCACCAAGCTCCCCTTTGGCCCTACTCTACTCTTTTGATTTTTCGTAAGTAGTGTGCCGTTAGTGTACCGTGGCTATTTGGGCTAGTCAAATACTTGCGAAGGGCTTGCCCTGCTAGTCCACCAACTGCTCAAGAAATTCCATGAAGCCCGGCCCTGTGTCCTCTCGTTGAAGGGCCAGTTCCACCGAAGCCTTGAGCAGGCCAAGAGGATTGCCAACGTCGTAGCGGAGCCCCTGAAGACGCAGGGCGTACATCTGCTGACTCTGTAGAAGAAGACCAAGGCCGTCGGTAAGCTGAATCTCCCCTATTGCTCCCGGCTTTACTTTTGTAAGGGTATCGAATATCTCAGGTGTGAGGATATAACGGCCCACAATGCCCAGATTCGATGGAGCATCCGCCAGTACTGGTTTTTCCACCGTACCGAGGACTCTGAAAACTCCCTCTGAAACGGGTTCCGGAACTATAACCCCGTAGCCATGTATCTGAGGGCCCTGCACTTCCTCCACAGCAACTACGCTGGCCTGGTACTGGTCAAAGACCTCGATAAGCTGAGAAAGCCCCCCCTTTTCCGCTACGATAATATCGTCAGGGAGCATCACGGCGAATGATTCATCTCCAACAGCCCCTGATGCACACAGAACGGCGTGCCCAAGCCCGAGTTGCTCAGGCTGCCGTACGTAGATCATCTCAACCATCTCGGAAAGACGCTTCACCTGAAAAAGGCGGTGGTCGTCGCCCTTTGCTGCCAGCAGGCCCTCCAGTTCAATATGACGGTCGAAGTAGTCAGCGATGGCTTCTTTGCCCTTGGCCGTGACGATTATGACCTGCTCAATGCCCGCGGCAACCGCTTCCTCGACGACGTACTGGATAGCCGCCCTGTCAACCAAGGGCAGCAGCTCTTTTGGCACCGCCTTGGTGATAGGGAGAAAGCGGGTACCAAGACCCGCGGCTGGTATAACGGCTTTCCGTACTTTCATCGTCACATCCTCCAGGAGGTCTTCGGCCTGATGGCTTTATTCAGACAGTACTCCAAGGCCGAAGGGTATGTGGGTATAGGAATCCCAATACATTATATACCCATGCACGTGATTACTTCTCACGTTCGCGACATATTCTGCTGAAGAGCTTGGTAAGGCCTTCGGCATTCCTGTCTCCGTAGCCAATAAGGCCATATCCATTTCCATGAGCAGGTCGACATTAGACATTATATATGCTAGCTCTGCTGGAGGGTCCCACTAAGAAGTTTACTCCAATAGGTCCCTACCGGAAGCGAACTATTGGAGGGCTAGAGAGTTCCCATGTGAACTGTGCTCCGAGGGCTCGAGTAGCCAGACACAGCAGCAGCCATAGTTCGTTCCACGAACCCCACAATGCTTTACCTTTGTTCAACAAGACTGCTGTCATGGTTGAACTGGACATACAGTAGCCATGCTTCTTCATAGCGTTCTTGGCTTTCCTCCCCGTAAACTGTTAGGGTGTTATGAAGCAAGGTTAGTCCACATTGTCCTTCGGCGTAGAGACTGGGCACTGTCACACACCCGTCGCACCAATCTAGAGGTGATGTCTAAGGCGAATACTGCAATAAACCCATTCGCTCGGCCAGGAGTGAGCTTGTCCAGTAAACGCATACTATCCTCATACAACTTTCTCTAGAACCTAGCCAAGTACTGCATATATTATGTGGACTGGAATACGGAGTAGCGCCAAAGCCATGGAACTATTGGCAGCATCCCAAACCTTACGCCTCGGCGATTGCCTCTCTCAGATTTATGTCTCCAGTGTACAAGGCCTTGCCTATGATGGCCGCCTCCACACCTATCTCAGCCAGTTTTTTAAGGTGCTCTAACGAGGACACCCCCCCGGAAGCTATTAGGGCAACACTGTGTTTTTCAATAATCTCATCGTAAGCCTGGAAGTTCGGCTCAGAGAGTGTCCCGTCACGGGAGATATCCGTGTACAGGAAGCGTTTCACTCCCAGTGCCGTCATCTGGTGGATGAGGTTCGGAACGGTGATGGAAGATGTCTCCCGCCACCCTCTTGTGGCAACCAGGTCGTCCTTTGCATCCACCCCAACCACTACGGCGTCCGCTCCGAAACGAATGCACGCCTGCTCCACTAGCGATGGATTCTCCACCGCACTGGTACCAAACACGATACGCTGGACTCCCATGCCAATGATATTCTCGGCAGAACCCACATCCCGTATTCCCCCACCGACCTGAAGCGGCACATTTATGGCACCGCTCATTAGCCTGATCACTTCCAGGTTGGCCTGGGTCCCGGAGGCCGCACCATCCAGGTCCACAATGTGCACACGTGTAGCGCCCATCTCCTGCCATTGAAGAGCCACCGACAGTGGGTCGTCCGAATACACAGTTTCCTTGTCGTAGTCGCCCTGATAGAGGCGGACACATTTGCCGCCCCGCAAGTCAATGGATGGAATAACCTCCATGCTATCTCCCATTCACCATCGAATTTATGAAATTATCGTACAAGCGCAAACCAAGAGCGCCGCTCTTCTCGGGGTGGAACTGGGTGGCCACAACATTATCCATTGCCATGACGCTGGAGAAATTCAGGCCGTAGTCGGTGGTTCCGAGTACAAGGCTCTGGTCATCCGGAGCACCATAATAGCTATGTACAAAGTAGAAATAGGAACCGCTCTTGATCCCTTCGAACACAGGGTGGGAATAGTTAAGGGTGACGTTGTTCCATCCCATGTGCGGCCGCTTGACCTCCGATGGCAACAGCTTGGCCTTGCCGCGCGCCAATCCAAGGCATGGCGAAGGACCTTCCTCCGAGGAGTCTAGCAGCAATTGCAGTCCAAGGCAGACGCCAAAGAAAGGCACACCCTTTGCGGTCACCTCTCTTATGGATGCCACCAACCCTCTCTGGTTCAGTGCACGCATGGCGGACTCCGATGCACCCTGGCCAGGGAAAATTATAGCCCTGGCCTTGAGAATTTCTTCGGGGTCGTCCGTGATAATGGAGAAGTGGCCCAGCTTTTCTATGGCTTTGGCTACACTGCGCAAATTGCCCGCGCCGTAGTCCACGATTGTTACTGTTGTTTTCGTCATTCGGAATACCTTCTCAAGAAGTCCACAATAAACCCCTGCACACGGGGGCCGGAGTCGCCGGAGAGCATGTCCGTGCCGTGGGCATTACCATCCACAATCTGCCGTTCCTTGGGATCGGGTGCCGTCTGGTCGAACAGGTCGACACTCCTAGCGTAGAACACATCATCCCTGGCCGCCATAAAGAGCTTGGGAGCCGATATCACAGTCACATCTTCTCTGGCATCCAGCCCTTCGCTCATCGAAGGCGCAGAAAGGGTAACCACTCCATCAACGTCTTCCAAGGAAGCCACTTTCAGGGAGGCGGTTCCACCCATGCTCGCCCCTATCAGGAACACCTTAGAGACACCCTTGCTCCTCAGAAAATCGACGGCCGCTTGCACGTCCTTATCAATATTATCTAGGTCCACCTCACCCAGAGAGTCCCGGTAGCCCCTGAAATCGTATGCAATGACCTGATATCCCTTGTCTTTGAGCACACGCGCAAAGGGCCACCAGCTTTCTTGGTCCGCAGGGCGCATGTGACTCAACACCACTCCAACTTCGCCGGAGCCGAAGAGATGACCCGATAGCTGAATGCCATCCTCTGTATTGAATGATACCTTGGTAGCACCCCCGCCCGGTCCGAGGTTGGAACTGCACCCGGGAAGAAGCAGGAACAGAGCTACCGTTAATATGCTAAGTTGTTTCACTGGTAAGAACTTCAAATGGAAGGTCTCTATCCTCATAGCGGGCCATCACAAATATTAGGTCGGCCAGCCTGTTTATGTATTTCAAAACATTGGGGTTGCCAAGGAGTTCATGCTCTTTGAGTTCCACGACCCTCCGCTCCGCACGCCTCAGAATGCTACGACTCAAGTCCAGCGCACCGGACGCCGCCGACGCTCCGGGGATGATGAATGCCATTGGCAGGGTTATCTCCTGGTTGAGATGGTCAATCAGACTCTCCAGTTGATCAACCATCTCCTGCGTCACGACGCTGAAGTGCTTTTGCAGTTTGGAGTACTCCCCGGGGTCGGTTGCCAGCTCGGCCCCCACCGTGAAGAGGTCTCGCTGTATCGTTTTGATGGAGTCCTTCAGGTTCTCACTCTTCACCAGAGAGCGGGCCAGCCCAAGCGCGGAAACGGCCTCGTCCACCGTCCCGTAGGCCTCACAGCGCAGGTCAGCCTTCGAGACCCGCCCTCCATAGAGCAGTCCTGTTTCCCCTTCATCTCCGTGCCTGGTATATATCTTCGGCAAGCTATACCTCCACGTGAGAATTATAGCACATGGCCTGCAGCGATAGCCTTGAGAGTTGCTCATAGTTCAAAGGGAGACTTAGCTTGATGAACACGGAAAATAACACCCCATGCGTGGAGTTGGTTGATGAAGGCTAGGGGAATGTTGTACTGGAAACAATATATTCGCTGCGATACCCGCTGTCACGCGGCTTGCCTCAAGCAGTTGGCGAACCCCAGAATTCGCTGGCACAGGCCCGTCTATTGGGATAGTGAAGACTTCATTCTTATGACATATATAGACGGAAGCGTGGAATTCTACTCTGATGGGTAGCGGCTGATAATGAGGACTGAGAGATAGATAGAGCCGTAACCGAATGCACACACAGTTATGCTATACTTGGGCGTTACTTGGGCGTTCAATAAGGAAAGGAGCCGCTTTGTTCAGAGTCGACGGAAGGTCAAACGACCAGCCACGCAAGGTGGAAATAACACCCTCATACTTGGTATTCCCTGAAGGCTCAGCCCTAATCGAGATGGGAGAGACCAAGGTAATATGCACCGCCTCTCTGGAGGAGCGGGTGCCTCCTTTCATGCGTGGACATGGAAAGGGATGGGTAACCGCTGAGTACAGCATGCTGCCACGTGCAACTCTGACCCGGAGAGCACGAGAGAGCGAAGCAGGCAAGGTGGCAGGCCGTACCCAGGAAATACAGCGTCTAATAGGCCGATCCCTCAGGGCAGTAGTGGATATGAAGGCGCTTGGGGAACGCACACTCGTCATGGACTGTGACGTGCTGCAAGCCGATGGCGGCACACGCACCGCAGCCATTACAGGCTCGTACATAGCACTATACCAGGCGCTACTTCATATGGTGAAGATGGGCGCAATCCCGGCCATACCTCTCAAAAGCGCGGTCGCCGCGATCAGTGTAGGGGTAGTGAACGGAGAGGCCATCCTCGACCTCTGTTACGACGAAGACTCCCGTGCAGATGTTGACTTCAACGTAGTGATGACAAGGGAGGGCGACTTCATAGAAGTGCAGGGCACAGCCGAGGTCAATCCCTTCTCTAAGACGACAATGGATGAGATGCTGGCCCTCGCTGATAAGGGCATTCGTGGCTTGGTGGAAGCTCAGGATCGGGTCATACACGAACTATAGAGTCAGTCTCTACGGCCGTTTGCATCTGAAAATGCTTCGCGCCTCAGCGACGTCTGTCTTGCCGCTGGCACTGGCCATCCCACTGCTATCGCCCGACCCCACCATCGTGAGAGCCACCATTGGCTTTGTGTTTGGCATTGCCGCCGTCAACATCACATTCCTGATCAACCGCCAGGGAATGGATATTGGCAACGTAACGCTGGGCGCACTCATCGGTCTCATGGTCGGCTTTCCGCACGTGTTTGTAGCCCTAATGCTTGCAGTGGTCAGTGGCAAACTGATAGCAAACCTGCTCCTGATGTTGCGCATCAAGGGACGAAAAGAAGCCACCCCCTTTGGCCCCTTCATGGCTGCGGGAGCCTTCGTTGCACTGCTTTGTGGACAGACCATCATGGACTGGTATCCTCCGACACTATAGGTTCGTTTTTAATAAGCCATATTCTTGTCAGGGGGGAAAGAAATGCCATTTACAAAGCTGAAAGATGTCGAGCTTTACATCGAGGAAGCGACAGAAGGCTACTCCATTCGCTGAAAATCCGGGTGTACACCTCTATTATCGGATTCTCTGAACTATCGGGCTCCACCAATAGGAGAGAAATGTTACTAGAAGGAATCAGTGGAAATAGTAGTTGATTAGTCAACTCTTTGTACTCCCTTATCCAATATGCCAATAAAGATTGGAGTGAGAATCAAAATATAGACTTCAATGGTCACTGCCTCGAGTGATTCCATGCTAGTCGTCTGCAGCCTCCTGCCACCATACCATTATGCCGTCATCCTGCTGACATTATACTGGTGTGACTATGCCACAGCCCATCGGCAGTTCCAGGAGAGTCCTAAAATTCAATTAAATCCGGAACACGTTCCCATCTACAAACCGCACCAGGGAAAGTGAATTGTTTCAAAAACAATCAAAACCGCGGCGACTAATACTTACGCAATCCTGCGTTTGCGATTCGACAAATAATCCACCAACACATACTCGCCAAGGTTGCCGGGGCTTGAGTAGAAGGCCCTCCCCTTGTTGATGCGCATCATCTTGTCCACAAAGTCCACCAGGTAGACGCTGCTCTCCAGCATGAATGTGTTTATGGTTATCCCCTCCTGAGTGCACCGCCACACCTCCTTCAGCGTTTCCTGGATGGTGCGATAGGTGGGTGGATAGCTGAAGTAGGCGTTGTCGCCCTCAATGTGAATCGTCGGCTCACCGTCGGTGACCATGAGAATCTGCCTTGTGCCTCCCTTGTCCTTGGCAAGAAGCTTACGGGACAGCATGAGAGCGTGCTGCATATTAGTGCCGGAACGCCAGTCGTTCCAGGAGATCTGTGGAAGCTCGTCCTCCTTGATCTCGATGGCGTAGTCTGAGAACCCAACGATGTAGAACTTGTCCCTCGGGAACTGGCTACGTATGAGGGTAGAAAGGGCCATCGCCACCTTCTTCGCAGCTAGAAAACTTCCGTACATGCCCATGGAACGGCTCTGGTCAAGCAGAAGGACGGTGGATGCCTGGCCCAGGTGCTCCGTGCGATGAATCTCAAAGTCCGAGGGTGTTATCTTCACAGGGAGGCCGCTGCCGTCTCTGAGCAGCGCGTTCCTGACTGTCCGTTCCAGGTGAATATCGAAGGGGTCGCCAAATTCATAAGTTTTGGTCTCTCCGGAGTGCTCTCCTCCGGCCCCTCTTAAATATAGCTGGTGCTGACCCAGACGGTCGCGCTTGAGCTGTGAAAAAACGTCCTTCATAGCCTTCTGGCCTATCTTACGAATGCCCTTGGGTGTTAGCTCTAGGCGGTCTCCCTTCCTAGTCACGTACCCGGCCTCCTCCAACATCTTGTTGATGCGCTGAAGCTGTTCAATGTTGCGTCGAGCGTCTTCGCCAAGCAACTCCTCTACTTCTGTGAGGTCTATGTCATCGATGTTGCCGCTACGGGTCGTTTCCTGTATCTGATGCTCCAGTTCATCCAGGCTCTGAAGCTCTTCCATAAGCTCCATGGCCTCGTCGTACGTTAGGGAGTCCTCGCCCATGAACGGGTACTGGTTTGCCATGTCGTCAGGGGGGTAGAGATGGTTCATGGCTTCGGCCAGTTTGGCCATTTCGCTCATGGTTTCAGAGTCTAGCGCGTTCTCCATAAGCTCTTGAAGTTCCTGTCTCATCTCAGGCGCCATGCTGTCCATCATGGACTGCACCTGTCCCATCTGTTGCTGTATACTCTCCATCAACTCTTCGAGGCTCTGCGGCTGGTCAGGCCCAAAGATTTCGCCGTAGTTTTCCATGAACTCCTCAAAGTCAGGCTCCAAGCCCTGCATCTGGTCCTGCAACATCTGGTTGAGGTCTTGAAGCATCTCACGCATGGCCGCCATATCCTCAGGGCCCATGCTCTGTAACTGCTGTCGAATGTCTTGGAAGGTGTTTTCCAACACCCTTTGCTTGAGCAAGTCCATCAGTTCATGGAACTGTCTCTGGGCCTCCGGATCCATGAAGTCGTATTCGTTAAGCTCCTTGACGGCCCCGCCCAGGTTGTGTGGCAGGTCGTCCAGACGTTCCTTGTTCTTAGCGGCGCGGTCTTCCAGAAGCTTCATCAGTTTTCCCTCACACGCTGCATCCTCAGGAGAGGACTGAGCCTGCTGTTCCCTTGCCTCTTCCAGTCGACGGTCTATACCCTGTCGCTCTGTGTCAGTAATCTGCTGCAGTCGCTCCTTGAGATCATCCAGAACGGAGTCTAAATTGTACCGTTGAAGCTGCTCCTGACGCCGCTTCTTCAGCTGTTCCAGCATATCCCGCAAACCCTGCATGCGCTGGCCGGACTGGTCCTGCATACCACGTTGGAAGAGGGTACGCAGTGACCTCCTCAAATCACCGTGGTTCATGAGGTCTTCGGCCATCTCACCCATGATATCTTCTTCAGATGGCTCAAAGATTTCCTGAGTCCCGTCCCACTGAGAGTATCTATATACGTTCACTGACATGATGAGGAATCCTCCGTTAATGCTAGCGCTCGTGGTGACTGAGTGATTGTTGGAGTTATGGTCAATGATACTATAGGCTACATTTGGTATTCAACGTGGTCATATTCACGGTTCCCTTCATGATATATAATGCCCTTGCAATGCTGACCTGACCTTGGCATAAAAGGACTGCTTCCCAGACTTCATGGACAGGAATTCCTTCGCACCTTCTTCCATACTTGAACAATATCTGGTTCCCATGGGCATCAATGCCGTGGCAGTGGTCTACTTCGCCGCTCTCCTGTTGCGGTTTTAAGGCCAGGTTTCATCGTTGAAGACTCCTATGCAACCATACTGCCCATTGCCGCCGCGTATGTGACAGCCAACTACTTCTTTGGCCTTATATAAGCGCGTGTGGAACTACGCCAGTTCATTCGGGTTTACAGCCATCATGGGCTCGGTTGTAGTAACCGCCTTGCTCCTTACAGCAATCAACCTTCTCTGGTAGGGAGAGCGCCCTCTTCCACTGAGCATACCAATTTCCGGAGGCATATGCACCCTAGCCACCTTCTCCGCTGTGCGATACCGACAGCGTCTCATCACAGGGATTCTCTGGCGATGGAAAGTGATACCCAGGGATATGGAAATATAGTATCGATGATTGGGCCCTGCGAAGAAGGACAACTGCTAGCATGGCGTCTGAAGATACAAGCGGACGATTATCACGTTGTTGGTTTTCTTGATGACAACCCATTCAAACACGGCATGAACATCCACGGTGCTAATGTATTGGGTACCAGAGAAGATGTGGAAGCCCTTGCATCAAAGCACCAAGTAGAAACCATGATAGTAGCCATCAGCAAGATAGACGGAAAAGACATTCCAGAAATACTTGGGCTGTGCGAAAAGACCACTGCGAAGATCAAGATAGCTCCTGACCTTTTCTCCTTTATGTAGGAATATGGAGGTCAAACGTTAGTTAGAGATGTGTCTGTGGAGGACCTGCTGGCTATAAAGAGCATCCCTTTGGACAGCGATGTGTTGTGCCACGATCTCCTAGCCGGCAAATGGTGCTTGTGACGGGAGCGGCAGGGTCAATCGGTAGCGAGCTCTGCCGTCAGATAGTCAAATTTCAGCCATACATGCTGCTCATGCTGGACAATAATGAAACCGGGCTTAACGATTTCGCAAATAGAGCTGTTTTCACAGGGCAACGACACAGCACATAAGATACTTGTTAGCAACATTCTGATAAAACAACGGATGGAGACCCTCTGGGCTGCCAATAAGCCACAGATTGTCTTCCACTGCCTCCGCCACTGCGCCACATACAAACATGTGCCCCTCATGGAGAAGGTTCCATGCGAGGCGGTGGTGGTAAACCTGAAGGGAACCCAGATTCTTTCCGAACTCTCTCGAAAGTACGCGGTCTAGCGTTTCGTATTCATATCCACCGACAAAGCAGTGGAGCCGACCGGGGTTATGGGAACTACCAAACACTTTGCTGAGAGCCTTGTACTATCCACGCCATCTGATCAGACGTTCTCCTTCACAGCAGTACGCTTTGGCAATGTACTCAACAGTCTAGGCAGCGTGGTAGCGCTCTTTCTAAAGCAGATAGACCACGGTGTATCTGTAACGGTTACGGATAAAGATATGACCCGATTGCTCATGGACCTTTCAGAGGCAGAGACCCTGATCATCCAATCAGCTGCTTACATTCAGTGAGGAGACGTGTTCATGCTGAACATGGCCCAGCCCATTAAGATCTCGGATTGGACCACCAAGCTCACCAGGCTGAATGGTTTGCGTACTTGCGTATATGAGAGGATATCGCCATTGTGTTTACGGAAACAAGGCCGGGTGAAAAGCTCACGGAAAGTTTGGTGACTCCAAGGGAAGAGGTGGTACCAACCCCACACTCTTTCATATTTCGCCTCACTAGCCGGAACGGGATGAGTAGAGAAGCACTGCTGGAACAAACCGGAGAGTTAATATCACTGGCGGCATTTGAACGGGAAGATGAGCTGGCCGGCAGACGGCTTGACAAAGAGATTTAGAAACTTACGCATTGCTTCTGCCGCTATTCCCAAGCCGCATCACGGAACCACGGTAGGATTTCCTTCAAGCCCTCTTCCAGGGAGAATCCTGGTTCCCACCCGAGTTGCTGGCGGGCTTTTGTGTTATCCAAGTATATCTTGAATATTTCGCTGGGCTTAGCGGGGCCATAGAAAGCTTCTCCGTCGTACCCAGATGCCTCCTTAAGCAGTGAGAAAATCTGATTGATAGATACTCCCCTGCCAGTGCCTATGTTGAATGACTCACCGCTTCCCTTTTCCAGAGCTGCAACGCTGGCCGCCACAACATCGAGAACGTATACGAAGTCTCTCTCCTGTTCCCCGCTGCCGTTTATCACCACTGGCTTTCCCTGTAGCATTGCCTGAGAGAAAATTGCCACCACACCTGCCTCTCCATAGGGATCTTGTCTGGGGCCGTAGACATTGCTCAAACGTAGCACAGTGTAGTCCAGCCCATGAGATTTCCGGTATACGTGCAAGTACTTCTCCACCGCATATTTGGATACCCCATAGTGTGACAGGGGATCCACAGAGTGATTCTCATCACATGGCAAGTAGAGTGGCTCGCCGTAAATGGCACCACCACTGGATGTGTAAATCACCTTTTTGACACCGTACTTAACACAGTTCTGAAGAAGATTTAAAGAGCCGCGTACATTGGTGTTAGCATCGTTCATGGGATCCTGCATGGACACCTGCACGCTAATCTGGGCGGCATAGTGGCACACAAACTCGGGCTTTTCCTCCCGAAACACTTCTTCCAGCTCCGGTGAGGCTATATCCACGCGATGCAGGAGTACGCCCGAAGGAAGATTGGATTGGCGACCTGAGCGAAAGTCGTCTACGACCACCACGTGATGTCCCAGATCCAACAGTCTATCAACCACGTGGGAACCTATGAACCCTCCACCTCCGGTTACCAGGATTTTTGCAGCTGTCATAATATCTGTCTCGCATCTCCTAGCACCCAAGCATGAGTTGGGGTGCAAATTCTGTGCTTGAGATTTTTATGGGCTTATTGGAATTCTTATTGGCATTATAGTAGCATAGCATAGCGTCACTGATGCGGAAGGCCATGTGAGAAGTTGAAGAATGGGATTGCAAGGAGATCAGCACTTTAGACGCTGGCATCCCCGTTGCCAGCGTCTTGACTAAGTCTGCAACTTGTAGTACGATTGAGCTTGAATTGCGCCTGTAAGACTGCAGGGTTGGTTTAGTGTGCATTTGTCGGATTCCCGTTAGCGCATTATGTGAAGGTCTTAATGAGGCGAATTATATAGTAGTAGATATGGGCATCAGGAGGGCGCCATGCCGGGAATAAAAGAAGCCAGGGGATTCTTCTACAGTCTTCTCTTAATCGGAACCCTAGTAATAATCGCTTCCCTTTACTCTACAGTGTGGGCCGCCCCTTCATCTGGGGTATATACAGAGATTCCCCCACCTGTCGCTGTACCTGCAGGAGGCGCTATCAAGGCCTTTACTCCAGGTGCAGTCACTTCCGTGATCTCACCTGACAGTAGGATAACCATTACAATTCCTGCGAACTCCCCCAAGGAGGCAGGTTTCCTCTTGTACGCCCCGAAGGACCAGGGAGATGCCCCCGCCTCCGCACCTGCGGGTCTGGCATTCGGTAGCGCCCTATTCGACTTAACCGCTATGGATACAAACGGAGTCGTTGGAACAGGTACCACCTTCCAAGCTCCCATCCAGGTATCGGTACAATACACCGATGTCGATGTACAGGCAGCCGAGGGCAATCCTGGCAGACTGGTGCTTTACAAGTATGATACTGCGATGGCCAATTGGTCACCGCTTACCACGTCAGTTGATTTTGTGAACAAGACTGTGCAGACCAGTGTGAGTAGCCTCAGTTTCTTTGCGCTGTTGGGACAGCCACTCCCTCCCACTCCTACACCAACACCAACAGCCACGTTGAGGCCAGGACTACCTACGCCGACGCCAACCGATGCGCCGCCAACAGCTACCCTCTTGCCTCCAACGCCTGGCGATATAGCACCTGGCTCTGGCTTACTGATGGGACTGTTGATTGCTGCATTCATTATGATAGCGGCTGGTAGCTACTACCTGAGGCAGACAAAACAGAGCTAAATCCTCAAATAGGATTATCTGCGTAACGCCAAAGAGGGTTTCCTCAAGCCTTCTTTGGCGTTACTATTTACAGGCCATGATTTTGACTCGGGGAATCCCTCATAAACATCTTGTTGCCCTGTTCATCTTCCTCGTGGTCACAGTTCTATACCTTTTCACTCTGGCACCTTCCATAACTGAACGGCATATCGGCGCGGATGGTGCCGAGCTGGCGGCGAGCGCCTACACCCTAGGCGTGGCCCATCCAACTGGGTACCCCACTTACCTCATTTTGGCAAAAATCTTCTCTCTAGTGATCCCCTGGGGTGATATAGCTCATCGCGTCAATATACTGTCGGCCATCAGCGGTGCGGGAGCTGTGACGCTGGTGTACCTCACCTGCCACATGTTCATAGAGAGGACTTTCAGAGCTTCAGAGATTATCTCGTCCAGAGCCTCGGCGTCGGCCATCATTGCCGCAGCGGCGCTGGCATTCTCACCCATCCTCTGGTCTCAGTCCATCAAAGCAGAGGTATATTCACTAAATGCCCTTTTCACCGGTGGCGTTATATTCCTGACATTGTTGTGGTCTGAGAAACCCGGTGCCGGTTTCCGTCCGTTATTCGCAGCGACTCTCCTCCTAGGCCTTGGATTGGGAAATCATCTGACTCTGGTCTTTACAGGCCTTCCACTGGCCTACGTAATGGCAACACACCGAAGAGAGTTTACCCCTAGAGCCATCGCCACATTACTGGGGGCATTTCTTCTTGGATTGTCTGTGTACGCCTACCTTCCAATTCGTGCATCCGAAAATCCACCAATAAACTGGGGCGATGCCTCAACTCTGGAAGGTTTTCTATGGACTGTAACTGCAGTGCCATACCGCGGACTGGCCTTTGGGCTTCCCTTGGCACACATGCCTGCCCGGCTGTTAGAGTGGGCGGACATTCTGGCACAGCAGTTCAATGCCCTTGGATTGCTCTTGGGCATCATTGGGGTGTGGCGCCTGAGAATAAGTAGATTGCCCCTGCTGGTCTTTTGTGCACTCCTATTTCTGCCCTCAATAGTTTTTTCCTTCATGTACCTATCCGGAGGTGCCTCAGTGTACATGATACCTGCGTTCATGGTACTGGCTCTTTGGATCGGCGTGGGCTTCTACTGGATCAGTGATATCACAATTATTACCCTAGCCCCGAGGTTGAAGAGTTTGTTTCCATTACCTCAAACTCTTTTTCTAGTAGCGCTTCTTATGGTCCCAGGACTAAGCTTCAGCCTGAACTACGAAGGCATAAATCTGAGAGAGGATAACGAAAGCCTTGCCTACGTCCAGGGGCTATTCAAGGTGATGGAGCCAAATTCGGTGATCTTAGCAGATACAGATTATGAACTGTTTCCACTGTGGTATTACAGTTTGGTGGAAGAGAGAGACAAGGGAACAACCGTGATATCAACGCGCCTGACCCAGTTCGATTGGTACGTGCGGGGACAAAGCGAGAGGTATCCGGATATCGTCCCAACTGAGCTAACAACTGATTACACCAACCGCCTCATCCAGATTGTAGAGTTCAACATAGGAAAACGTCCCGTATACATCACCTCTGCGGCCGATTTTCTGCTGGCACACTTCTATGGCAGTCCAGAAGGCGACATCTACCGCCTTCTCAGTCGCAAGAAACCCCAGTAATCCTCGTCTGCTTCTATAGATGTTTGAAAGTCATGACAGCCCATATTCCGTCGCAAGTCCGAAAACATGGTGTGACCCTCTTCTGGTAGTCATGGGGTGGGTCACACCATGAACTGCCATAATATGCACGATTGAAACTCTTCGTTGTCAGGGACTCCCGTGGGGTCTCACGCCCCGGGCAGACAGATTGGATAATCATCTGCCTGCCTCTGCAGAAGCATCGGTCTAGAGAATTAGCTTGACTTTTATCGGTTGTCCTTATATAGTTCTCTGGTTGTAATCCCCCCTTACCAGATTTGAATTGGGCATTGTAGAAGGGTGTGGCCAACTGTGTTATCATTAGGGTAGCTTCCCTAAGGGGTGGTTGTGTTCTGTGTGTCAGAATGTATGCCCGAGTGGCGCAAGGGTAGCGCAGCCGATTTGTAATCGGCAGGCTAGTGGGTTCGAATCCCCTCTCGGGCTGTTATGTACTTAATAAGGAAAAAACTCGCCAGAAAGTATGTAGAGGGCTTGGATGCCCCTTCCAAGGGTGGTAAACTTAGCGTGTTCTGGAGGGGTGGGTGAGTGGCTAATACCACCAGACTGTAAATCTGGCGCCCGGAAGGGCTACGTAGGTTCGAATCCTACCCCCTCCACCAGTAGAGAATATAGAAAAATAAGGAACCAAGCTTAGCCCACATAGCTCAGAGGTAGAGCACGTTCTTGGTAAGAACGGGGTCACCGGTTCGACTCCGGTTGTGGGCTCCACGCAAAATGAAGGAGGAAACAGGGCATGGCAAAGAGGAAGTTTGAGAGAACAAAACCCCACCTAAACGTGGGAACAGTTGGGCACGTAGACCACGGAAAGACTACGCTTACTTCAGCAATAACTATGGTACTGAGTAAGCAGGGATTTGGCGACACCTCATATAGGAGTTTCGATTCCATTGACAACGCTCCAGAAGAGAAGGCGCGTGGTGTCACAATTGCCATTCAGCACGTGGAGTACGAAACAAGTGCTAGGCATTACGCCCACGTTGACTGCCCTGGTCACGCTGACTACATCAAGAATATGATTACCGGAGCCGCTCAGATGGACGGTGCGATTCTGGTGGTTAGCGCTCCGGATGGTCCGATGCCACAGACCCGTGAGCACATTCTCCTTGCCAGGCAGGTGCAGGTGCCCAGCATTGTGATTGCACTCAATAAGGTTGATGCAATGGATGATCCTGAATTGCTTGAGCTGGTGGAGATGGAGTTGAGGGAACTACTAACCAGCTACGGATTCCCAGGAGACGAGATTCCTATAGTCCGTGTGAGTGCTCTTAAAGCCCTTGAGGCAGATGGAGATCCTGACTCTGAATGGACCAAGGGAATCTTGGACCTAATGCAGGCGGTGGATGATTACATCCCTGTCCCGCAGCGTCCCAAAGAGTTGCCGTTCCTGATGCCAGTTGAAGATGTATTCGGCATTAAGGGAAGGGGAACTGTTGTGACGGGGCGTGTCGAGAGGGGTATGGTTAAAACTGGGGACGAGGTTGAGATAGTAGGATTCGGAGAAACCCCCCGAAAGATAGTTGTCACCGGTGTTGAGATGTTCCACAAGACCCTTGACGAGGGGGAACCTGGCGATGCGGTTGGCTGTCTCCTTAGGGGTATAGAGAGGGAAGAGATCGAAAGAGGCCAAGTATTAGCCAAGATAGGCTCTATGAAGGCCAAAACCGAGGCAGATGCCGAGGTGTATGTTCTGGGCAGAGATGAGGGAGGTCGTCACACTCCTTTCTTCAACGGCTACAAGCCACAGTTCTACATCCGCACAACCGACGTCACAGGTGAGATTCAACTACCCGAAGGGGTTGAGATGATCATGCCCGGTGATAACGTGAAAATGAGAATCAAACTTATCAGCCCCGTTGCTCTAGAGGAGCAGTTGCGTTTTGCCATCCGCGAGGGTGGCAGAACGGTAGGCTCAGGGGTTATTACTAAAGTAATAGATTAGAGGGAAATGGCTAAGCGAAGAGGCGACGTACGTCCCATAATAACCCTAGCATGCAGTGATTGCCGGGAGCGAAACTATACCACTGTGAAAAACCAGCGTAGCGACCCGCAACGCATGGAGCTTACCAAATATTGCCCACGCTGCCGCCAGCGCAGAGCGCACAGAGAGATAAGGTAGGTATAACCTTGGCTAGGGCTCCGGCTAAACGTACACTAATCTCCGAACCTGCTCGACGGGGACCTAGGTTCCAGTTCTTACGCGAGACACTCGGAGAATTGAGGAGGGTGGTGTGGCCAACCAGAGAGCAGGCTACACGACTCACGATACTCGTAATAATCATATCAGTGTTCGTTGGAGTACTCCTAGGAGTGGTAGATTTGGGATTTGGTAGACTATTCAGGTTTCTGGTGTAGGACTTAGGAGTCCGTTTTTATGGAACACGTATGAGCACTATAAGTGAACAAGAGGGACGTTGGTATATCATCCATACCTACTCCGGCCAGGAGGAACGGGTCAAGAAGAACCTTGACCAGCGTGTCGCCTCCATGGATGTCCATGACAAGATTTTCCAGGTGATAGTTCCCACCGAGGAAGAGATAGAGATCAAGGAAGGAAGACGGCGGTCGGTGCGCAGGAAAGTGTTCCCAGGGTATATTATGGTGCAAATGGCTATGGATGATAATAGCTGGCACGTGGTGCGAAATACCCCCGGAGTCACAGGATTCGTATCTGCAGAGGACGAGAAGGAACGAAGACCCAAGCCTGTTCCGCTGGAGGAACGGGAAGTCGAGCGAATCCTCAAACAGATGGAATCCGAGGCACCACGAGTGAAAGTTGGCTTTACCTTGGGCCAAAGCGTACGTATTACAGATGGTCCATTCACAGACTTCATCGGAGTTGTGGATCAGGTCATGTCAGATCGTGGTAAAGTCAACATTCTGGTCTCCTTCTTCGGAAGAGAGACGCCTGTGGAACTGGACTTCCTTCAGGTAGAGAAACTTTAGGAGATATGAATGGCTAAGAAGGTCAGATCAGTGGTCAAGCTTCAGATACCTGCAGGCAAGGCTACTCCCGCGCCCCCGGTTGGCCCGGCTCTTGGTCAGCACGGCGTGAACATTATGGCCTTTGTTAAGGAGTACAACGAGCAAACCTCCAGCAAAGAGGGCACCATTGTCCCTGTACATATAACCATATATGAAGACAGGTCATTCACCTTTGTCACCAAAACGCCTCCTGCATCTGACCTGATACGAAAATCAGCAGGCATTGGAAAAGGTAGCGCTTCGGCTCGTACTCAGTCCGTTGGCAGTGTATCCAAAGCGGAAGTACGGGAGATAGCTCAGATGAAACTCGTTGACCTGAATGCCCCCGATATAGAAGCAGCCGTGAAGATAATCGAGGGAACGGCCAAAAGTATGGGCGTTCAGGTAACGGAATAGTAAGGGGATATAGAAACCCATGGTAAAACACGGAAAACAGTACCTAGAATCCGTCAAGACTATAGAGCACGACAAAATCTACTCGCCAAACGAGGCAATGAACCTGGCCAAGGAAACAGCCAAAGCCAAGTTCGATGAGACTGTTGAGCTTCATTTACGCACCAGTTCTGACCCACGCCACGCGGATCAGTTGATAAGGGGAGTCGCACTCCTGCCGCATGGATTGGGCAAAGAGATACGGGTGCTAGTATTCGCCACAGGCGAAGCTGCCAACGCTGCCCGTCAGGCAGGCGCAGACTACGTGGGAGATGATGATCTGGTGGAGAAGATTGAGGGGGGCTGGCTAGACTTCGATGTCGCCATTGCCACACCTGATCTGATGGGGAAAATTGGCCGCTTGGGACGAGTACTTGGACGCCGTGGGTTGATGCCAAATCCCAGGACAGGAACAGTGGTACAGGCTCAGGATTTTGCCAGAGCAGTGCAAGAGGCCAAACAGGGAAGGGTCGAGTTCCGCTTGGACCGTACAGCTATAATCCATGTGGCAATAGGCAAGGTGAGCTTCGACACCGAGCAACTCCTTGAGAACATGAGTTCATTATTGGATACGGTGATGAGGGCACGTCCATCGGCAGTGAAGGGACAGTTCATCAAAACTGCGTATCTTACCACTACCATGGGACCCAGCATTAAGCTAGATGTTGCCAGGATATCAACAATGAGCAACTAGTAAGGTGTTGCCATAGAAAGCGGGTGGCCTACGGGCCTTAATGGATAAAACCGTCCCGCCGAGGCAGAATGTAAGGGATCGCTCAAGGTTACCACGAAAGTGGGGCTCCCCGATATTCTGACTCGAGGAGCCCTAATTGTTTATAGGAGCATTATGCCTACCCTCAAAAAAGAAGCTCAAATCGAAGAAATAAAAGGCAAGCTGGACCAGTGCACTATTGCCGTTGCAACCGGGTATCAGGGTATGTCGGCATCTGATATGACGAACCTCAGGGCTCAACTGAGGACGCAGGGAATAGAATACAGAGTTATCAAGAACACCCTGACATTGCGGGCCGCCAATGAGCTTGGCAAAGAAGGGATGAGTACTGTACTTAAGGGGCCAACGGCCATGGCCTTCGGCTACGGAGACGTGGTGTCAGTTGCCAAGGGAATCAACGGGTACATTACGACCTCTAGGTCGCCCCTGGTAATCCACGGAGCGGTGATGGGTAGTGACATTCTCACAGCGAATCAGGTTATTAACCTTGCTTCGCTGCCACCAAGGGACGAGTTGATAGCCAGATTGTTGGGCCAGATGCAAGCACCTATAACAGGACTGGTGACCGTGCTCAGTGCACCTCTGAGGGGTCTAGTTACCGTTCTGCAACGTGCAGCAGAACAGGCCACGGTACTACAACCCACGGAAGCTTCTGCTCCAACGGCTGAGGTGACTGTAGCTGAGACAGAAACGGAAGTTGCAACTGAGATTGAAACTGAAACCGAGGCTGTGGTCGAACAAGACTCTGATCCAACGGCTGAGGTTGAGACCGGAACCGAAGCTATAACCGAGGAGGACTCTGCTCCAACGGATGAGGTTGAGACCGAGGCAGAGGCAGCGGAAACGGAGGCGGAGGAGAGTCCCTAACTTAAACTTAAGCAGTTCATTACGATTTGTTGTATTACATTTGATTAGGAGAGAACAATGACAAAGGACGAGGTACTGGAAGCAGTTAAAGGTATGTCCGTGCTCGAATTGGCAGAACTTGTAAAGATGCTGGAAGATGAGTTCGGCGTCAGCGCTGCGGCACCGATTGCGATTGCAGTAGCACCATCTGCCGGAGCAGCAGATGCAGCAGCTGATGCAGATGAGAAGACTGAATTTGACGTCATTCTCAAGGAGATAGGCCCCAATAAGATTAACGTCATCAAGGGCGTACGAGAGGTTACTACACTTGGTCTCAAAGAGGCCAAAGACCTTGTGGAAGCAGCACCTCAGGCCGTGAAAGAAGGCATCTCCAAGGAAGATGCCGACGGAGTCAAGGCAAAGCTGGAAGAGGCTGGCGCTGTGGTAGTAATTCAGTAGTCGTCTGACTGCCACAAGCCCTCTCTTATGGGCATGAGAATTCATATAGGCTGTACGCTGCTGAAGTTGGTTCGGGTTCCTCGCCTTAGTAATGGGGGTTTGTCCATATGACCGCAGACAAGGGATTACCTGAATACTATGTGATGATTCGCGACCTCCCGGCAGCGGAGCGGTCACTTAATCGCTTTCGTAATGACGAGCAGTCTCACCTAAGCAACGCCAAACGCCCGGCCATCGTATTGCGCACTGGCACAACCTCCGAAAGCGTTCTCAACCTAAGTGGTCGATTCCTATCTCAGTTTGATGATCTGGTAGGGCTGTCTAGGGACAGCTATGATGAGTTGCAGCGCATTCACGGTCTTGGCAAGGCCAAGCCCGTCCTGCTCAAGGCATCTCGCATTGGTTCGACACCTTCTATCCCTACAGTCAAAAGAGAGCGCGAACATTCACTCCCCACAGGACTCTGCAAATCCCCTACAGAGTGAGATGCCATTCTTGTAGTAGGAACATCTTCGGGTGGTATTGCTCAACACTAGAAACCAAATACTGGCCATTCCTGAGGCGTACCTGGGCAACTTGAACTCAGCGGTCATTCATGCGGGAGAGGTGCTTCGGGACGCGGTGCGGTTCAATGCCACAGTGGTAATAGTTATTCACAACCACCCAATGGATGACCCCACGCCAAGCGATGAGAACGTCCAGGTCACTGAACAGCTTAATAGAGACAGGTAAATCCTGTACATTGAGGTTTTGGACCACTTGATGGTGGCACAGAACTGGTTCATTAGTCTGAAGGAGAAAGGCATGAAGTTTGAGTCTCTTCCATAAAAGGTTCTCTCGAGACCGGGCCCACAGCCTCACATGTAGCAGAGTAGAAACGCCGGAGATCAATCATGCCTGAGAAGATTTGCACCAAATGTAGTCAGATAAACCAGGCCAATGCCAACTACTGCTCGGCCTGTCGCGGCCAGGCATTTATGGATTGGCAGGCAGAACAATTGCCGACAACTTACCAAGCTGGTGGGGGAGTCGCAGATGCAGCCGTTCTCATCAGTGTAAGTCGCATCATGATGCTATCAGTGGTGACCGCTGGGCTATATTTTCTCTACTGGCTATTCATTACATGGAGGCAAATGCAGAATGAGACCAAAGGTGTCCACTATCCTGTGTGGCACGCTCTTACCATGCTCGTCCCATGTTACGGACTGTTCCGCCTCCACAAGCATGTAACAGTAATGAAGGAGTTGGCGTTGAGGTCTGGGATTGAAGTATCCTTCACTCCCAGCCTGGCTGTGGTGCTGGTAGTTCTCTACATCGCGCTTGGCTTAGTCTCAACAAATCTAGAAAACTTTGCAGGCTTATTAGCCCTCAACCTGATCCGGTTTTCGCTGATCGCTACCACAATGATCCTGTCCCAGGGCATCCTCAACTCCTATTGGAAGAAGGCTCTGGGAACACCCCTTCAGAACATGCCGATTGAGGCCGGTGAAAGAGCAATAATATTTGCAGGAGTTGCTTACTGGCTCTACGTATTCCTATGGGTCTTATAGACTTCGAAGCTACTATCTAGACCATCGCCAGGGAACGCGCTGAGCGCTAGGCCACACGGTCTGTCCTGTGACCTTAAGGTACAGGGCTATGGCCAGTATTCCTGTTACGAACCCCCCTATGTGCGCCCAATAGGCGACTCCCCCACCCGTTGACCCCAGTGACCCCAGGCCCTGAAAGAAGTTCTGCACAAAGAACCAGAACCCAAGGAGAAACAGGGCTGGCACCCTTATGACCATGATGAAGTACATAACAACCAGTGTATTTATTCGGTTATATGGGAACAGCAGGAGGTATGCTCCAAGGACTCCTGCTATGGCCCCGCTGGCCCCAATGGTGGGTACAGGACTGTCAATATTTATGACCACCTGTGCCAGGGTTGCGGCCACTCCACAGATTAGATAAAAAGCCAAGTACTTCACATGACCCAGTCTGTCCTCTATATTGACGCCGAAGACCCATAGGTAGAGCATGTTTCCTGCAAAATGCATGATGCCTCCGTGGATAAACATAGCCGTAAACACGGTAAGCCAAGCTGCATTTGCAGCTTCCATGGTGACCACCGTTCCCTGGCACACGAGATCTCCAAAAGTGTTGCGAAAGACCTGGCCGTCACAATACGAGCCAAACTCGCTCAGACCCTCCGTCAGCTTGGCTGGAATTAGGCCCCATTCGTAGTAAAACCTCGTCTGCCCAAAGTCCCCGAGTGTCAACTCGTACAGGAAAACCACCGCGTTAATCGCAATGAGTCCAATAGTCACATATTGTTGAGTGTGGCGCTGAACGCTCGGATCCGAAAGAGGAATCATGGAACTACACCATCCAAGGAGTTATGCTCAGATAACGCCTTTGGCTGACTGATATGGGTGCACATACAGTACTCCATAATTATTACCTATATTGTTCCTCTCAAAAGAGGCGCTAACATAATAGCATCAGCCCAGGCGTGAAGCGAGTGCAATAATTGTCACCTTAGCCTCTTTTGCATGCAAATTATTAACAGGGCGTGGGAAGGGATTTAGCATCTCAGCGTCATGATTGTATGCAATGCTGGCGATTGGCGAAGCCTGAAATTGGTACCTAGGAGTTTCACGCCCGAGCCTCAGTCTGGGACTCGGGATTATTTATGCGTAATTTTTGGTACCAATTACACATTCCGCCAG
>Ga0302133_10000323_pt1 | contig 29640 bp, 61 predicted proteins | sample CB9_331_MG_FD_203121 | JGI IMG/M metagenome (GOLD analysis project Ga0302133, IMG submission 203121) | Marine microbial communities from Western Arctic Ocean, Canada - CB9_33.1 | ecosystem: Environmental > Aquatic > Marine > Oceanic | place: Canada: Western Arctic Ocean | collected 2017-09-19 | reverse complement strand
CACTATTTTTTAGTTGGAGTGAGAGAAGTTCACGTATCACATCGGATGGTGTGTGTTGAAGATGAGGACGGGAATCCTTCTGGTCAATCCCTTGAGGAATGCGCGATTAGCAAGGCGCTCGAAGAGGAAGTAAACGAAGTTTTCTTGGAGTACTCGTACACGATGGAGGAAACAAGGACTCCAGAGCGAGCTTCTGAGGATGATATTGCAAACTTCTACCCACAAGACGACTCGGAAGAAGAACAGGGGGGGGGATGAACCAGCCCACCAGAGTCGTAGAATGTGAAGAACCGGTAGTTCGCAAGTTCGTTGCTGGCGAACTCACTGAGGAAGAAGCATTTGCGGAACACCGAAGGCTCCAATTTAAGCACTTGCGAACAGCTTATGAGAAGGTGTTCGGGAAGGACTCCAGAGCATTGATCGTCACTGCTATCGAAGATCAGATGACAGCTTTGGGAAAAGTGTCTACCTCAGAAAAGGAGTGGGCCAGGATTCGTATCGCCGAGTACAAAGAAATATTGATAAACTTGGGCGAGATCGATTGACTTTTTATTTATAGGTGTCATATTGTTTTATTATGGCAAAAAGTACACATAAGGAGAACACCTATGTTTGAAAACAAAGAGTTTGATGCCGAGCCATTCGACGCCTTTGTGTCCCGTATGAGTGAGGTGGAGAAGAGCGCGGAGTTTGTACCGACGGTTACGCCCGAGGCAAAGACAGGGAACATCGGCTACTTCGAGATAGAATGCTTTGATGGAGTCTGGTGGGGCTAATTATTTTCACAAATGAGCTTGTAATGAAAACAATCGAGGTTAGAGTACTGGTATGACAAAAACTAATCTTATTCTCGTCATCACTTACGCATACAACGGCATCTATGGGCGGCGCGTCGAACAGTTGGCAACGTTCAATGATGACAAAATAGGCCGTGGTCGTGCCGGAACTCATTTCAGGAAGCAATGCAGGGAAAATTTTCCAGCGTGGGCCACATTAACACGCGCCGAAAGGTCAGACATCCTTGATGATGGCATCTTTGAGAACAACACTCGCTTGGTGACGATCACTCACCAGAGGCAAATCAATAACATCATCGACTTTGAGGGTCACTAATGTCTAACATGTCACACTGCCGGTTTACGAATACCTTGGCCGATCTTGAGGATTGTTTTGAACACCTCGAAGATCCTATCGAATCGTCCGAAGAAGGTGCGCAAGATCACGGTGAACCTATGATAAGCGAAGCCGAGGCCAGTGGACGCGACATGTTGATCGAACTCTGCACCAGAATCGCACAAGACTACGGAGACATTGACGAATGGAAGGTATCACTTGCACAAAATGCAATACGGAAAACACGTCTGTCGAAGAGATTATGACGGATGTTACCGTATCCTCTGAGGTCACCGAGGTTAATGATGGTTACCCTGAATATGGTGATCAAATAACACATTACATTGGTGGCGAGGTTGATCGCTACCAATGTGCTAATTGCGGGGAAACTCTCGCTGAAACCATAGATGAGCTAAACGAAAAGATGGAAAGAAAAGAACACGACGAACAGGAGAACTACTTCAAATGACATCCAAACAGGAGACAGAACATGCCGCAGGGAGCTAAACGTACCGATTGGTTTTTCGCACATGATGGAAGACACGGTCTAAACGGCTTACCGAAGTTACCATGCAAACATCAACACCCATCACACATTGAGGCTATCCTATGCGCACGACGGCGCAATCTATCCTACACCTGCCAAGTGGTTAACGAAGCCGCACAGGACGATCAGCGAGTACCATAGATGAGCTTGAGGAAATAATATCCACTGAATCATAGGCGCGTACATGACTCCGACACTTCAACAAGCGATTGACAATATCAATGGGTATCTCAAGTGGTGGGATAAGGGGCGTTCGATTCCAGAGCAAGGAGTTGTAATTGGTCAATTGACCCATACCCGGCGGAGGTTGAGACTCATCCAGGAGGCCGAGAAAAAATCTGGCTGGACGAAAATTACCACCAACCAAAAATCCTGGCCTAAAGAGGATGTAAAGGTTGTTGCATGGGATGGGTATAGTACACAATTCGCTGAGTGTACAAGGTTGACCAAAGGTAGAATCCTTTGGTATTATGAAGATTACATTATACAAGATATCACTCACTGGATGCCCAAGCCACTCGGCCCCTCTAACAAGCACTGAATGATCATAGGCACACACGCGCATGAAGCTCAAAAATTCTACTAAGGAAAAGTTGACTGGTCAAAGTCTCAGTTTGGACGAGTTAAAGGCTTGTCCATTCTGTGACGCCAAGGCTAATTACTGGTGGGATGGTTCCAGCGCAGAGAATATTAAATCCAATGTAGCAATAAACTCTGCAATGTCCAGCCACATGTCGAAGATTACATCGTCCGGGCAATCAGAGATTGGAACTTGAGGGCTACGGATGGCCCCATCGAGATAATGGATCGCACCAGAGTCACATTTCTTCTCGATAACAGTTCAATCGAGGTTTTCATTCGTGATGGTAAACTCAGAGTTATGGGTGATGACGATATCGTGGTTCACCCGGACGCATCAAATGTTGTAAATATTACCAGCAGGACTTGATTTTTTCTTGGAAGTGGGTATGGTATCTACTTCTGTATGTAACAAAAACCCGAACAGGAGTAAGTATCATGATGACAACCATGCAAAAGGCAGGCGTCAAAGCTGCCAAAACCCGCAAGCGGAATGTTGCGATTCGGACCCTCAAACTCAGCCGAGCCGGATACAAGGCTTTTCGCACCCGCCTCGTCAACGAAGGTCATTGGACCACTGGCGTGGCCGTGAGTCGTGTCGATGAAGACATCACCAACTGCACTCAGCGTATTGCCGGTTTCCGGGCGGCTCAAACCCGTCAAACCCGTCAGAACGGTTAAGACGAATACATCCTGGTGAAGAATTGACGCTGGCCGGTTCTGCACTGGATTTAGGCAGTCGTCAACTCTAAAGAAGCTCGACCCCGTACCACTGGGGTCGAGCTTCTTTGTGTTCAGAGGAAGAGATCGAGACCTCCTGGTCCCCTCGATTGGATCTCTACCAGCTCACTGTATAAAACATTTTATACAGTGGACCAAAATGGCAATGGCTGCTATGCGGAGTGGGCCCCGGAAATCCTCGATTGGATCTCTACCGGCTCACTGTATAAAACATTTTATACAGTGGACCAAAATGGGTAGGAGGGAAGAAGCCCAGCGAGCCCCAGCCGGGATAATTCTTTTCAAAACGATTGGTAATCTTGAAAAGATGAAGTATGTTGTAGGCATTGAAACAAAAATCCTCATGGAGCAACAATGAAAAACTTTGATTACTATTCCAAGCCCCATGCCACGTATCCGAATCTTCGTGATATTAAGGCAAAATTGAGGGGGCTGATCAATGAAACTCCCATGACTGCTGATCAACGCGATGTGGCTATGGGCAACCTGTGTGATGAGGGGCGAGAGGAATTTAATAAACAGGCCATGCCCTACAATGTAGAGTTGGCAAAGCTTGACGCTGAATTCTGGGACGATGCCAGAGAAGATATTGGTTACGACGAGTTCCTCACCGATAAGGGGGTACTAATGATCCAATCCGAAGCGTATGATCGTGGCCACTCAAGAGGCTTCAGTTGTGTGTTCGGCGAACTCTCAAAATTGGCATATTTTGCTGAGAATATTATCAAGGAATCTAAGAAATCTCTTGTAATCCCGAAGCGATGGAGTACGGTGTAACTATGAAATGGAAACGCACCTTCCCCTACACTGAGGGAATGACAATCACTAACGATGGCTAATGGAGGATCAAATGAAGATCAAATGTTCAAGTTCATGTTCTGAGAGCATTGACAACCCGATTTTCACCATTCACGCTGTTTTCGATGAAAATCGTGAGCTTGCCGAGAATATGAAAAGGGTTGGACCAACGCACTTTACATGTTGCTACTGTCATTCGTGCGCCAAGTCTGATTCGGAAGATGAAGAGGAGCAACAAAGGCGTGATGAAAAGAATGGACTTTACCCCGGAAGTGAGGACGTGGCAAACTGATGAATGAGAGTCTTAATGGCAAAGGGTTATCACTCAAGCGAGAAAGCAGTAAGAAAAGCATACGAACACATTAAGAGTTTCAAAATCTTAAAAGTAAAAAAACAGGAGGACTAAAAATGCGAGCAGAACCATTAAAAAAAGCAATCTACGCCAAAGCTAAAGAATTGGGCGTTACTAAAATCACACTCTCATTCTCTGGCGGGAGTGACGAGGGACATTTGGATGTCTCGTTTGACTTTGACGAGGATCGAATTGGCGGACAGCTGTACCCCGACAACCTATATAAAACTGTGGAAGATTGGGTGTGGGATGTCTACGAATACAGTGGCGCGGGAGACGGAAGTGATTACGGTGACTACATCGTTTACGACCTTGAAAGGGGCAAAGTGTCCACTCAAGAATGGACAATGCAACAAACAGTAGAGGAAGAACTATATGACACCCTGGAAACACGCTGAGTCCTCCGCGAAGAAATGGGGCGGCGAACCCTCGGATTATGTTGTCTTGCACGATTGGCTGGATGAAACAAAACAGTTCACGGGAGATTGGACGCACCGAGCATTGCGACACCACTCCGCTGGTATCCAGTGGGCGGTTGAGCGTTTCGGACACGCTATCCTAAATTCAAAGGGTAAAATGATTCCTGTCAAAATGTTGATGGAGCAACACGTCGAAGAGGATTGCGGGTTTATTCCAACGCCTAAAGACTGGCTTAAGGTACTCGCGGGTAGTCCCGAAGATTGGATGAGGAAAGTGAAAGTAAAAAGTGAAACACTATTGGAGCTGAAAGACTAAATTATGAAACTAAAAGAATACATCACAGTCCTAAAAGAAATTGAACAAACACATCCTGACGTTAATGTGGTATGCTCCAGAGATGATGAGGGTAACAGCTTTGGCGAGGTTCATTACCATCCAGCATTGGGTGGCTTTGACGGTAACGATTGGCAGACAGAAGGCGACCTCAATGAAGTTGGCGGCGAAGTAAATGCCGTCCTCGTAAACTAGGAGAATTAAATTATGAAAATAGAAAATGCAATCGAAATCGTATTAGAAAGCGTAAGGGAAAACACCGTAGGTAGCGATGGAATGCTTACGGACAACGGCAAGGAACAACTACAAGCTGCGAATGTGGTTGAGGATTTCTTTGTAAACAAAGTATGGGACGGAACGGAAGACTAAAACATGAAAAAACTATCATACGACTTTGAAATTACATCCTTTGTGGGCATCGAAGCTCCCGAAGGAACAAGCCTTGACACACTAATCGAAGAAGCCAATAGGGAATTTATCGACAGGTTTCGTAACGGAGAAGTCGAACTAAATCATTTTCAAACTTATGACCCCGAAACAGGTGAGTATGAATTAGTGAAAGGGCCAAGCCCACTAAACGCATTAGCGAAGGAACAAGGAATAAAAAATGAACAATCCACCATGTAAAAGGTGGACACCCTCACACGCTTATTAACATACTCTCCTAAAGGACACACAGTCAATGCCAACACAGTTATCTATTCTTCGTTTTTTCAATGGTCGTCAGTCACCGTCGATGGAAGACATAGTAGTCGTTCCGGGGGGTGTGAGCATACATCGTGTACAGCGCTATGAGATGGTGTACAATGAGTTGGCGAAAGCCGAGGAGCTCAGGGTGTGGACCTATGGTGCCTTATATAACCTCTGGAAGTTCCCAGCCGCAGAAGGCTGTCTGGTGCAGGTTAGGGGCCAGTGGTACGAGCATGAGGCAATCACCGAGCCCGCCTTCGATAGCGATGAGGTTATCCAGAGGTGTGCCCGCCACGTCGATTGCCACGCTATTTCGTTTGACTTCTTAGCAGGTGTCCCCATGTGCGCACGCCATTACAAGGAGTGCACATGGGTCCAAGTGTAGTGCCCGTGTAGAAGTTGAGTCCCGGACCAATACATTTCAGCCGTCTGGCTGGTTGCCTGCCGCAGGCAGGCAATATACAACACCTGTACAAAAGAGCCACTCAGTCGGAAATTCAAGAAGACAGTGCGCAGTTTGTAGATGAAGGTTATCAGAACATCAGAATCACTCGGATAACTCTTACTATCCATGAAGAAGACCAAACCACACAACCACAGGTGATTGAACATGAAGATCGGTAAAATCGGAACCAAGACAGAAGATCAGCTCGCAAAGTTGCAACGCACCTTTGCAAATCGTGGCGATGCGGTTCGCGCCGGATACATAAAGCATCAGCGGAAACGCTTGGCAAAATAAACTTGAATTAGGACTTGAAAAATCCTAATTCAATGGTATTGTAGTTGTTAGGCCGGTCAAGTACCTACGCCCGCTCCGACAAGCGTGGGGGAAATATTGGCGAAGGGGTGAATCCCAAACCCCTGACCCTATTCGGAGGGCGGCAATTTTAATTTTTGGTGTTCGTCGGTCGATACCAGATGCGGGGGAGGTCGGAAGACTCTCTGCGCATTTGGAGGGATCATTGGCGAAACCCTCAGTCCCTCTAAGGGGATTACTGCAATTGGATAGCGGTCGTCATTAGATTAGATTATATCATGCTGTGGGCAGCCACTATTGAAAGTTGATAGTGGGGGATCTCGTTCGATTCGAGACATGAAATAAGTGGGTGCGAGTCCTGCAATATACACACGACGACAACTTTCCTAATGTGGCGGCGAACATCAAATTTCTTTTCTTCCCAGATTGTAATCCTCATAAGGTAGGCCGCTGAATAAACCTTTTCAACATGACTTGCAAAGAAGTCAATCAGTGTCATAGTGTTGATGTCAGAGCGAATCTTTAATCCTTTCTCGAAAGAGTAAAACATGTCGAAACAATTTGAAGTTGTAGACATCGGATGGTCGGAGTGGCCTTGGTGTGGAATCAGATTCATCTTGATGGCTTGTGTGAGGGATTCGCTTTTCACCCGCCCTAAAGGTTATGAGTCAGAGATGGTGAGTTGGAAAACCAGACCCGACAAGCAGTCCACGGGCGAAGGAGATAGAGTGATATATGAGGCCGGATTGAGGCGTCGAACTCGCTCGCCGGATTTCACGGCTTAGGACGCACGAACATTTTTGTTAAGACGGCCTCTGGTGATGCATCATCAGAGGTCGTCTATTTTTGTACCCGGAACATTGTCCGCAGAGGCAGCTTCAGTCCCGCCGGGCCGCCCTCGCTTGGATCACTGTATAAAAAGTTTTATACAGTGAACCCTTTTCAAACCATCCAGGTCCACCCCAGCAACACAAGACCCACCCCAACGCAAAACTTTTCAATAAATGTATGAGACCTACTTGAAACTAATGAAATGAGTGTCATTGTGGCGATAAGTGCTTCCTTAATGACAGTAAGGAGGTTAGCGAAAACCCTTGTATATTGTCTGGAGATGTCATCGTCACAACCGGCGAATATGTATATCGGTTGGATTTTAGGAAAGAACCATGGTTTAACTACTTGGGACATTCGTCGAGCAAGCTGGCCCCTGTAAATGAAGTGGTTACACCACCAGATAAGTTCAGTCTCATCGTCAAATATGCTCGGAGAACAAATGCGTCAGTCTAACATTTTTGTAGCCTTCGCTTGCTTTTTCGTCTTGGCGTACTATAGTACTGTCATGAATCAAGAATTACAACGACGACAACTTTCCGGCACATCGCAAGGTGGCTTTTGTTTCTACAGCCAGACGAAGCAGCAGTACCTTTGGTATGAGCCCCCAGCATTTGAAGAGGTCAAGAAGTTCGACGCAGTACCAGACAGTATTGATCTCGTGGAGACCAATCGAGTTGCTGAGATAGCTCCAGAAATAAGTTGATACAAAAAAATCTCTCGTAAACAAAAACAGCATAACAAGGTAGATAAAATGAATGTGACGAAAGAAAGCATTATGGCACTTGGGATTTCACGACCTGAAGCAAACGGCTTTATCAATGGGCTCGTTGCTTGCGGCGCTGTGAAAGCAGGTACCAGACCAAAGGATACGCCGGGCAAAGGTCGCACGGCTACTGTCTATACGTTGACGCCAGTACAGGCCAGCGTTATTCCCGAAGACAAGCGCGATGCCTGTGAGTATACCGGCGAAGTCATTGTCCCGGTGACTGCCGAAGCCACGATCATAGCCTGATTGATTGTTCCCCTTCCGCCCTTATCACCACGACATAAGCGAAAGCAGCATGATAGGCGGGAGGGGAACACCCCTTACACTGAATGCCCCCGCGCATGTAAAGGATTTCTTTTCAACAATGGTTGACATTCGCCAATCATACAGTATGGTAAGGGTATGAACAACGTGAAGAACTTGATGGCTTTCCGAAAAGCGCAAGATCAAACAAGGAGAGCAAGAATGAAGATCGCTAATTTCAAAGATTTAATGGGCGGTCACGAGTCAGCAGAGATCGTTTGCATCGTGAAGAAAGAGGTGATGCGGAAATTGAGTGTGGCTGGAGATACTGTCCATATCGAAGCTGGATTTCACAAAGTCGATATCCCGCTTAACACTCCCGTGCATTACGAAGCATGGCCACTTGACCGAGGGAATTTGCTCTTCTGGCACGAGGCTGGCGGAAACGGTAAAGAAATTGAACTAAAACTTTGCACGGAAGTGGACAAAGTCCGGTACCCTGATGGGACTGAGGATGCCGTGTACCCTGCTGACAGTATCGCTTTCATGGCGAAAGCTTATAATGGGGAAGGATCTTATTCGAGGAAGGACAAATGAATTACATCCAAATAGAAGGTGGGTCTAGCAAGGGTCAAGAAAGAGAATTGAGCGGGACTTGTAGCGTCTGCAAAGCTACTGAGTTGAAGGAAGTGTACGATGCCATACTTCCCTGCATCAATCCGTTCGCCTCCCAAGTCGGATGGTGCTGGTGCTGCAAGGAATGTTTCCAGCAAGGCAGAGGGGAACTTGGCATAGGTGCGGGGCAAAGATACAAAAGTAAAAATTCAGCATGATTGTAGGGTTCATAAGTGGGAGATTCTCGCAGTGCCTCCCGCAACAAACGCTAATCGAGATGTCCATAACCAAGATTCCCGGTAACGACGATTGCTCGCACACTGCGGCCAAGAAACGAGACAACGGAGATAACAATGGTAGAGAAACCCTGGAGATGAGTGATGAGTGAGCAACATTCGACTGAAGACCCGCTGGTCTCTGGCGGTCATTGGGCAAGCGACGAAGCTTGGCCAATGGAAGACTGGAAGTACGACGTATCCAACGATGACACCCGCCTGGGGTACCGGGACTGGGTGAAGCATCAGAAAGCAACAGCCGAGAAAGAAGCATGAGCAGATCATACACCATACACATCCAGGCCATAGATTATGACGCGAAAGATAATGTTATTATCTGAAACAAAAGGGACTGAACATGACAGAACCAATAGCGACGTCTTCCCGGGACCGGTTTTCAAAGCCGCCACGCTCTAACTAAGTGTTTGAATGCCAAACCCGCAAGGGACAGGCAACTCGTTGAACATCAATACAATATACTTTATTGGTGTTCAGTAGGGAAAGCGCCAATTGCCTTTGAGCAAGGCAATTTCCCAGTTCGTGCGTTATAGAAAGAGAGAAACCCCAACGGGTAAAGTGTCAGGTCGCCTTTGAGCACAATGACACTAAGCCAGTTGGGGTTTTTCCATTTTCGGCGGCAGGTCTCGCGTCAAGAGCCAGGACTTTTACTCTATATGGCTCACTGTATAAAACTTTTTATACAGTGAACCAATCGAGGTGAAAATAACAGCCGATGTCATCGCCGATAATTTATCTAAATCTTTTCATTAATAGCTTGATATTGCACAATTGAGGGTATATATTATTATCTATGGTTAAATCAATGAATCTTTCTTATCAGGCTGGAGATGAAGCACTTGATGAAAGCGAAACCAACTAACCAGCACCAAAACGAGGAAAAGTAATGTACGGATTCAAACAGCTAACGGCGGACAGTCCAAGTACCGGCGACTGGATTGCATACGACAACAGCGCCGGATTGATTGACTCCATGAACAATCAAACGATACGCGGTGAGGTAGGAACCGCCCGTGACGACTCAATAAACGTACTCTGGACTACTGGCGACAGCGATACAATAGCGTTGCCATCATTTGAGATACTGGCCGTGTCAAAGGACCCTCCAATCCAATAACCCGCAAACTACAACCGACAAACCAAACCGAGGACAGTACGATGAGAAAGCACGGCATCGAAGTAGGCTTTACGGTGATGGTGGTTGACCAGCCATCAAATACCCCGTGGGATGAACAGCGAGGCAAGGTAATTGCCCTCGGCAACGGTGAGGCAAAAGTGCAATGGTTCTCGCAGGTGCTTGCCCCGGTGACGCCTTGGGACGGTTCTTTTGAATGGGTAAACGCCACGCCCTCACAATCCTGGCGGATACCGCGTTCATCGTGGGTGCCGTTCCACTTCCTGACCATCGAAACCGAACCAACAACCACAACCGAGAGGACAGTACAATGATGGACCCAAGGACTATCAGGGCAATGGAACAAGAGCAAGCCAACAGGGCCGCTGCGAAGGGGGTCAAACCACTAATGGCCTGGCCTGGTGACCACAGACCGTCGATGCGGATACCTAATATTGGGAGCCATTGCCCGAAGGGCTGGGAACTGGTACAGGAGTACTTCGTGGACAAGTCTGGCATGGGGGCAGAGGATGAACCGGCCCTGACTATTGACCAGTTTCTTGGCAAGGTGCAGGACAACATGGGCTATGCCATCGTGGAAGAAGGGCAGTTTCAACTATACGTTGGCGAATTTAGGCGCAACGCAACACCAACAGAGGTGGCGGTATAATGACTATCGCAATAATCATACTCGCGAAGTGCTAAATGAGAGCCGCTCAGAATAGGATGATTATTTGTGGAGGTCAAAGCCTCTGGGAGAAGTTCGCGCTATCACAAATTTCAAAAATACCCAAAATTCAGTTTCCCAAAAGCGATGAAAAAATCACCGAGAAGTTTCGGAACGGTTTTAGAAAGTAAGGCTTTGAGACTGATACAATAGTACCCGAAAATGGAGGACTGAGAAATGAGTGACGTTGAGGAAGAAATGAATGAACGGGCTGAGATGCTCGCCGACCTGATGGCTAAGGCGACAGGACCGGAGATAGACGTATCGTATCGAATCGGTACAGAAGAACTGACGAACGAAGGAAAGGTATCGCTCGCATTGGAGTTTGCCACCGTGGGAGATATGCTGAAGTTTCGCGACAGTATGGACGAAGAGCTGAACATTCGTCAAATAGATTCGCTTGACAGAAAACCGACGGACCGCCAGTTCATTCTGCGCAATACGGTTGAAGAAAGTGTGCGAGTTGCACGATACGTAACGACAGAAGGTTAAGGGAGAGGGACGATGGAAAGCGATGAAAAAACTAAAGCAGCGGCATACCGAAACCAATTCAAGATAGCACCACAACGACAATCCAAACGAGCAACAACGAGGCGCGCCCGATGACCGAGGAAACGAAAACCCTTTTTATTGAGCTGGTAGAAGATGCCTGCAACTGGAGCGGTATGCCGCTTTGGGATGGCAACGTCGCGGGGGGCAAGAAACGCCGGGGCAACCTGACCAACCTCAAGCTGATGGGGCTCGTCAAGACTCAGCAGTACGAGGGGAATACATGGGTCACCTTTACCGAGGCAGGTGACAGCCTTGCCGCCGATATGGGGTACGACAAGCCTGGAGACTGCCGGTAACACCATGCGCGGCACACCACCTACAACCGGTCGATATTTCTTTTCAAGAATAGCTTGCAACTCTCATTAGGTGATGTAGATTGAAGGTAACAACTCGAATCAAGCGTAAGGAGGACTGAACGATGGATCGGCAAAACTGGATTGGCAGACTAGAACGAATCGAAAGAATCAGAAAGTGTATCGGCGCAAAAAGACTGACAGACCCGCATGATACTGATGGGACTTGTCTCCGTGGCACGGTCAAGTGCAACTACGACGAATTGCTGACTGCCTTCGGGGAACCTGTCCTCGAAGGACTTGACGGTAAAACAGATGCAGAATGGAACATCCGATTCCCAGACGGCACCATTTCCACCATCTATAACTGGAAGAATGGGAAGAACTATTGTGGGCATAAGGGTCTACCTCTCTGGACAATCGGGGAGTGGAATGTAGGTGGCAACACAGGTGCTGCTCCCAGGATGGTGCAGGATGCAATAACGTATGTGAGGAGCGTGAAATGACTGACCACAACGCGAGAGTAATTGCCGGTGAACACTGGCTTGATCCCGACATTCACGGAGGCAACGAGGATGTACCGATCCTTGAATCCGGCATTGCGAAAAGGAATGCCAAATGCCCAGGGTGCGAGGATGGGACGGCAGAGTGGTACGAGGAGACTATCCCACTACCATTCGACCACCACTTCACGGAGGATCGTGAAGCTGGATGGAGTTGCGGTGTCTGCGAGTGGGAGCAGGAGGCAGACCAGGATGACTACGTTCGGGCCGGAGAGTTTGAGAAGACGCTCCAGCCTCGCATCGACGCAGCATGGGAGGCAGTCATTGCGTGGAACCCCCGCGAGAAAGAGAAAACCCCAACGGTCTGGCAGTTTTTTGCAGACCTCAACATGCCCGAAGGCGATTTCAAGTGGGATGACCCGGTGGGAGGGGATTCCCACGTCTACTGTTGCGGGGAAAGGGATTGCCCGGTGCAATGGCACACTATCGCGTATGCAACCAACATCGGACGCAGGGAGGGTAAACTCTACATCGAGGAGATGGACGTTGATTGTGATGGGAACTGGGATATTAACGAATCCTGGGAGGAGGGTGACGACTATGAAGTGTTTAGGAATCTCATGGAGAATATGCAACGCCTGGACGAATACTTCGTCGGGTGGGCGAGATATTGGCTGGATGCCATCATCACGCGCAAAGACCCATGCGATCAAGCGACCAGACCAGTTCCCGATGGAGAGTGGACGGAGTTCTGTCTTCAGGCAGTCGAGGACAATGTCAAGTACCTTACCAACACCAACAAAGGGGGAACCGCAAAATGACTGAGCGAACTGACAAGAATCTGGCCTACATTAGTAAGCTGTTGAAGACGATCCCGACACCCCTGTACCCGTCGCGCTTTGCTATGCGTGACGAGTCGGCACCGGACACTCTCCCGCAGAATGGTGAGGTCTGGTTGACTGCCTGCGATGAGGAGGAGTGGACTCTACAGGTGATCATAGTCGGAGCTGTAGAGTATCGGGGTTTGGCACTTGTCGTGCCGGTCCTGCCCCACCCAGAGGAGGCAGGGCCGGAGGATCGTATACTCCCAGGCGAGGTGATGGGGTACGATGCCTATATCTCGTTTGAACTGATGGCAACCCTGCCCTATGCCTCCCTGATTAAATGCGTGGGCAACCTCGCAGTACGCGACTACGAGGAGGTTGAACAAGTCATGCGTATCTGGGAGGGTAGTGATTGGAAGGTAGGCATGACCTATATAGACGAGTCTGATCACCGTTACGGAATCCATGTGGATATTTGCGAACGCATGGGACGGCTACAGGAATCCATACTTGACGGGGTGACACCATGAGTGAGGTCGATGAAATACGGGAGAAGATTAAGGATTTGAGGGAGAAGCGCATCCTCATAGGCCACAACCTTAACCTTCTGGACTACACTGCCTGTTGGTTAATCGAGAATGGCTTCCATTGGGACAAGGAAAAGCCCAATGCAATCGAATGCCAATGTGCTTTCGAGAGGCGCAATAAAAAGGGGGTCGGCTATAAGCCGACAAGGTTCATGGGTTACAAACTAATGGATGGGACAGAGGGGGAGTGTCCCTACCCTCCATTCTCGGATGCGGTAGTCTTTAATAAGGAACCTGGCTACGTCTATGCTAATTGGGGGGATAACTCTCTGAGAGTAGCGGGAAAGGCTCATAACAAGGCCGTTTTAGACAAGGTAAGACGCGAGAAACTGGAGGGGGTGCAGCCGTGAATGTCAAAGTTAAGTGGGATTTTGGCGGGACCGACCTCGAAGATCAGGACTATCACTCGGCATTAGTGGAGTCGGGACTTCCTGAGATTGTGAAAGTTCCTACGCAACCAAGGGGTGGGGTGTCACCTCTCTGGGACCAGGATGCCTTCAGTGATTGGTTGTCTGACCAGTATGGGTTTACCCATTTTGGGTGGGTCCCAATCACCGATAAGGAGCTTGATCATCGCTCATGCCCAGAGGATCAAGCAGATGTAACCATCGCTTGAGTCACTCACCTGGTGTGATCGTATCGACCTTTCCCGGTTCACTCTATAAAATGTTTTATACAGTGAACCATAACCCTTGCCTCTCTCAATCTTCGGCAAGATTTTTCTCAAATCTTTTCAATAAGAGTTTGCAATGTCTCAAAGATATGTCATGTTACTATTATGATAGGCAACATCATCAATAATCTGTCCTGACCATAGAAACCGAAACAACAACCGAAACCGAGAGGGCATCATGAACAAACACAACTTCCAAGCAAGGCTGATCAAAGAGATAGAGAAATGGCCCCCCCCGGTGTTGAGCTTAACAGGTGACCAAAAAGCTGCTATTTTCCACGCTTGGTTGGATTTATGTGCAATTAAAGAGCTTCTCGAAGTAACTGACGATTTTCATAACGTAAGCGCGGGAGAATTGGCAATAGCGTGTCAGGGTAGTATTGAAGAGTTAGAACAAGAGTTTCCCTTTATAATCGCAACCGAAACAGAAACAGAGAGGACAGCACGATGAAACTGACAGTCACAGAGTCAATGTTTTGCCGCGATTTTGAGACCCGCCGCCCGGAGAATTTCAGCTACGCAGGGCTACGCACGTTATACGAGTACTTTTGCCAGTTTGAAGAAGATACTGGCGAAGAAATAGAGTTTGATTGTGTCGGGATTTGCTGCGAGTACTCAGAGGTCACCTTCGAGTGCGAGGGGGGGGAACACTCGCGAAACGAGAAACTGAAAGCAGCGGGTCACGATTATACACTCGACCAGTTGCGCGAGCAGACGACCGTCATAGACGTTGGCGATCTGGAGTCTGTCATAATCTTGCAATATTAAGCGCCTTGGAGCGTCAGTAGGCGAACCACCTACTGACGCTCACAATTCCGAAGTAAACCGCAACCCATAACCGAGGATAACATAATGACGACAATCACCCCAGAAGAGCTGCCGATAATTGTCGAGGCACTGCGAGCTTACGCATGGAATCAGATTGAGCCGGTCTGTGCCGGGGTACTCACCAGCGCAGACGAACCAGCTTACAGCAATGCCGTTGCCTCGGAAAAGGCAGCGCGGGAACTCGTTAACACCATCACCGAGAGGACATCACAATAACGACGACAAAACAGACAACCGACACCGACACCGACACAGCAACCGATCAAGAACGGGCCGAGATCGTCACCGAGGTGCGCGAGTACCTTGCCGCAACACTCGATTCGTACTGCCTCGCAGCACGGGTTAATGATCCCGACCAGACCGAAGCAATGATTGCGGTTGCAGAGCATTTCCGCTCACTGATCAACACCGAGAGGACAGCACGCTGACGCGCCGGCTTGGCGCGTCACACTCTAACCATCAAATTCACCCCGAACCCATCACCACCACAGAGGATGAGCTTAACAATGAATTGGATAGTAAAAACCTACGACGAGAATGACAACATAACTGAATCTTTCGTCATAGAAAACAGGACAGAGCAGCAAGCCGAGAAGGAGGCTATGCACTCACCGGAGGTGCGGGCTTCTGCTGATTGGACAATAAAACAGGGACAGGATATACTATCCACCCATGAGCGAACCCCCAGTTAATAAAGTCGGGATACAGGAAAGCGAATCTCTTAGCCGGTCGGAACCGGAGAGTAAAGGAGGGTCGTTCACCTTGATTATTGAACACTCAATAAGATCATTACATTAGTACCTTGTGATCAACGTCCATAGGTTGAAGCGCATAGGCGTGGACGAAGGATAGCGTAGATCGCGCAAGGAAGGCCTACGCTTCATGGTAACATGAGGCAATAAAGCTGCGAAAGCCCCGTTAGCTGACAGAGTCGGCGACGGGGCTTTTTGTGTCCACGGCAAGAAGCGCGAGTCGATGACATCCGCCTCCTTCTTCCACCTCGAATGGCTCACTGTATAAAAAGTTTTATACAGTGAGCCGAACCGGAGGCAGCTCAATCACACCAGGTAGCCTAATTATCCAAGTATCCTTTATTTCTTTTCAATAATGGTTTGCAATAGAATTTATATGATGTAAAGTATTAATACAGTCAATAAATCAACCGCCTACAAAGGGAACGACAAATGGAATCCAGAAATCGTAAAGATGTAACCAGTGGTATCATGGCCTTCATCACCCGTGCTCGTAGACAGTATCCGTTAGAGCGGAGAGTTGACGCACGTTTTAAGACAATCTACAATGACATCCGAAAATACAAATATCCCATCAGCAAACTCGACTTGATCAAGTTAGACATCAGGTCGTCCCTCCAAGAGTTCAAAGCCAAGCCGGACAAAGATGCTCTGATCGGTGCCACAGCCCTTGCTACTGCGCTCGGAGTCAAAGGCCAGCGGCCTTACAACTGGACAGGGATGGGATGTCCCTTCACGGATCTGAACGGTGGGGAGGGGAGTCGTAATATTCGTTTCAAACTATCAGAGGTTCAAGCATGGCTCAAGAGTCGCGAGAAGCAACATGCACTGAATGACGTTGCGCGTAAGGAACGTAAAAAGGACAAGAGGGCCAGGCCGGAGCAGCCGGAAGGGAAGAACGGTAGCATAAGTAATCGGGAAGTTTATGCCTCAATCTTCGGAACGCATCAACATTATGACCCGACTGACTACTACGGCAACCCCGGCAAACACAGTTCCTACACTACTCAGGAACAAAATGCTCATTGGTTAGCGTCAAGAGGCCAGCCCATCAATTCGATTTCCCTTCCCGGCGTCAATAAGCTCTATGAGACGTTAATCCAGATAAACCATCCCGATACCCACAAGCTGACCATTATTGAGGGTGACAAAAAACGGATCGACATCGTTCGTGAGAATTTCAAAGGGACAAATGCTGATATCATCCATTCCCGCCTTGACAATGGTGAGTTCAAAGACTCTCAGATTTCTTGGCCGGAACTTTGTCGCGATGCCAATTTCGTCTGGCTCGATTTTATGACTCGTCTTCAGGATAAAACCATCGCGACCATCGACGCCTTTTTTAACAATTGCAAGTGCGACTACTTCTCATTTTCCATCACATTGGGGCCGCGCCCCGGCGGCAATCAGACTGCCGATCACGACAACCAACATGTTGCATTGCGGGAATGTATTACCGGCGCTTGCAAGCGGAATAAGTTGAAAGTTGCAGTCTCTTGGAGTGGGGAATATCAGTCGGACACAGGAACGATGATGATATTCGCTTCGTATCGCATTTGTACCAGCACGGTATACAAGGTGGAAAAGGCACGGGTGAAAGCTGAACAATTGGCTCTGAAAGAAGCCGAACGACAGGAATTATAGGAAAACTGGTAAAGGCCGAGAATGGAATGGAATTAGAAGATTCTGATGATTACCTAACGCAAGTGTCGGAGGGCTGCCCCTCGACTGGTTCACTGTATAAAAGTTTTTATACAGTGAACCGGACAAGAGTGGCCCGGCAGTGCCTTCTTGATAGATCGATATTTCTTTTCAACAATTTCTTGCAAAAAACGTTTGTGGGGATAGGTTAGTAACATGACGATCATCGTAAATGAAAATGGATTAAGGTATTGCAAGGATAATCTTTATCGTGGCTTTGCCTGTTTTGGCTCGTATGGTTGTTGTGTAAAGTTCTACTCTGCACCACGTTATGCCAAGGCGACAGCTAAAAGGATTGGTGGCCGAGTAGCTGAAATACCAGACCATTTTACCATGGACGCCAGTGGCAAAATTTATGAAATGGTTGAGACAAGGCCAGGATTTGAGAAACCAAACCAACACCAAATTGAGGAGTTCATCGTAGGAGTATCAACATCTATCATGGAAGGTGTTGGAGATGATCATCGAGGAATTGCGTAGAGAGATGGATGAAATTAACCTATCTGAAACAATGGGAGGGGTAAAGATTACCAGATGAGTAGCATAGAGATATCGGATTGGCAATTAGATGAGTGGACTGAGCGTCATCCTGAGTTATTGCAGTGTGATGGCTTTGAGAAGGCGTTACTTGGTCTTTGTGAGGTGAAGGGTAGAGAAGCCTGCCTTGCCTATGATTATGAGGGGTGTGTGGATATACTTATTGATAGGGATGGTATGTCGAGAGAGGATGCTGTTGAGTATATGGCTTATAATGTGACTGATGCTTACGTTGGGGAGCATACTCCGGCGTTTATTGAGTTAGTTGAGAAGGAGGCAGATTGAGATGAAGGATATGCCGAAAGATTTTATACCCTGTAAAGCACCGAATTGTAGTAGGTAACTATGAGGGGGAAGAAATATAATCGCTAACACACATCGCCAAATTGCCGGTGGCCGGGGTTCGGACATTGGTTACGAAACTCCTGACGGTACAGCCAAGGCTGGGGCTTCTATGACAAGTCCCTATGCCGCAGAGGGGTAATATATGGCGATTTTAGTCACTGGAGGGGCTGGGTACATAGGGAGTGCCCTTGTTGCCGCAATGAAGAGGCGAGGCGAGGATGTGGCGGTCATTGACGACCTGACGGCTGGACACGAGGAAGTATTTGCTCGCCTTGGGGGATCTGGAAAGGTGACCCTTTACAAAGGATCTGTTGGAAATACAAGTCTTGTCTCTGGGGCGGTCAAGAATTGTGAGATAGACGCCTGCATCCATTTTGCTGGTCGCTCGCTGGTGGGGGAATCCGTTACAGATCCTTATTCATATTATCAGAATAATGTGGCGCAGGGGATAGCGCTCGCTGGGGCTCTCATCGCATCGGGGATCGACAAGTTCATCTTTTCATCGAGCGCTGCCGTTTATGGAACCCCGAAGTTCTGGCCGATTACCGAGACTGACCCGCTACAGCCCTGCAATCCGTATGGGCGGACGAAGCTCTTTATGGAGCATTTTCTCAACGACCTGTCAGAGGCAGGTCGTTTTCGCTATGTGGCCCTGCGTTACTTTAACGCCGCTGGCGCAACCAGCGACAGCATTATCGGAGAAGACCACGATCCAGAGACGCATTTGATCCCAAATGTGATAGGGGCAGCAAACGGCAAGAAAGACTTGTGGGTATACGGCGATGACTATCCGACAAGTGATGGTACGGCTGTTAGGGACTATGTGCACATGGACGATTTGGTCGATGCGCATATCAAAGCTATCGAGTATCTGAGAGAGGGGGGAGAATCCGAGGCGGTAAACATCGGAACTGGAACGGGGAATTCGGTAATGGAAGTTATCAATACCGTGAAGAAGGTGACGGGCTTGGATGTCCCGTTTCGAATTGCCAATAGAAGACCAGGAGATCCACCAGTCCTTGTGGCAGACTACGCCAAGGCAGAGTCGCTTCTCGGATGGAGGCCGACCAAGACGATTGAGGACATTGTCAGTAGTGCGTGGAAGTGGCACCAAGCATTTCCAAATGGTTATGGTCAAAATAAAGGGGAAGGGGAAGGGGACGGGCCTCTTGACAATCAGACCAAGACCAATCAGTAGGCTGCCCTTCCCCTGCCCGAAACTCAGCAACAGCACTCCTTGGGAATTTTCATCATCCAAGAAGCAAAGTATGCCTGATGGAACTCATCGCCGCTTGCGACCTTGATGACTCTCGGCGTCTTCACATCCTTCGGGACAAGAAATATATCCGTACCACCAAGAGTATATTCGGATGCTCGCTTGATGATTTTCTCACCCTCATTTTTGACTCTCGCACGGAGTATTTTCATATTGCAATAATTACATGGTGTTAGGCTACTCATTGTTCCGTCTTTCTGCTTTTGCTCGGTTGATCCTCTTCCCGCAATCCAAACAAGCAGCAGGCCGTACAGCCCCAGCCAAGTCTCCCATGGCTCACTGTATAAAACATTTTATACAGTGAACCGAAAGGCAATGCCCAGACCAACCCGGACACTTCTTATTATTTCTTTTCAACAATGACTTGTAAAATATTTTTGCCGGAGTAGATTGTAGGTATGAACTTTGAAATACAATTCAAAAACGAGGGAGAAGGATGAGTACCCAGAGCAGCAAGACAGGCGTGAACGACAAGGATTGGGGATTGGTTCCCCCAGGCACACACATCTGCACCCACGACAGCGTCCAAACAGATCACGGCTTGAACATCGTCTACTGCTGCTACTGCGGGGCCTACTACGGGAACGCATGGGAGTTCGATGAAGAGGCCCCGCTTGCCCCTCAGAAAATAGCCCTGCCGCAGTGGAACCCGGTACTGCGAAAGTATGAGGTCTGACCAGCCACTCCCCGGCCTGAGCCGGGGGGTGACATCACACAAACCGCCCCCGCAGGGGGCACAACGGGAGGACAGCAGCATGAGCGCCCAGAGCAGCAAGACCCCGACAGAACTTAGCAATGTCCCTGAGTGTGGACATAAGCTATTCGCAACAATCGAACACGGCAAAGACCCCAACAACCCCGGACGGTTTTGGGTATTCCTAAAGGACTACTTTGCCGATGAACGCTACTTCTATAAATCCTACCCGGACTATGCGACTGCACACGCGAAAGCAACACGACGAATCTCGTTTTGTCTGAAATGCAAAACAACTTGGGTCAGCTCCCTGTGGCGATAAACGTGCGCTACGTGCAGGGAGGGCGCAGGGCACACTTGAGCACACAACGCCCCTGTAGGGCCTTAAAACGCCCTACAGGGGCAAACGGGAGGACAGAGTAATGAGTATAAAGAAGAGCAACTACCAGATACACCTTGAGGGGAGACTGGCAGAGATCGAATCCTGCGGTCAGGCACTGGCTGAGGCCCTTAATGACAGGGGCGAGACGGTGGATGAGGAGGCGCGGGACAAGGCAGAAGACCAGTTGACTGAGGCAAGGGAGGGCCTTGCTTGGTTCCAGAAGCGTGAAATCTTCAGCATCACGATCAGCAACATCAACACTGAGCGCGGCACCTGTCATGTCGAAGCCTCGACACGTGAGTGGCCCTATGATACGATCATAGAAGCAGAGGTTGGGCCGAGCCTCTTTTATGAAGAGTACGATCTGGCCCAAGAGGCAGTGAAGCAGGTCTATGAGCAGATCGATGACGCCGCAGAGAACGCTTAACCCAACAACAGTCCCCGGCACACGCCGGGGCAGGAGCAGGAGGATTGGCTGTGACAGAAACGATATTGGACGGTTTGACGAGTGAAGAGGAAACGCAAATTCTGATTGAATTGCTGCAGTGTGTTCTCGATCAGAATTGGAATGACGGCATGCCCGTTATCGCTGATATACGTGAGGTTTTACAGGCATGGAACGCAAAATATAATCCGGAGGGATAGATGAAAGATCGAAATGAAGAGATGGGAATTAAAGGCGGTCAGGGACGTTCGGTGGCTAACGTCAGTACGTCGGCACTTACTATCAAGATGAGTACGCAGCCGACTTTAAGAAAATTATGGATCTTACTGAATTAGGATTGCAATAGAGGGAAAACAAATAGGAGAACACAATGCATTATATACATTTAATTGCAGTTGAAGCAGACAATAGCGAAGAAGCTATTAAAAAGGCAGAGCAAGCTCTTAGTCCCTATGGTGATGGGGATGTCTGGGACTATTATGAGGTTGGTGGTCGATGGAATGGTGAACTGGAGGGGAAAGATGCCCTATGCTATTCTGAAAATTCAGATGCTTTTGTCAAGCATCTTGACAAGTGCAAGGAAAGACGCAATCAAGAATTAACCAATATTTTGAATCTTTTGAAGGGAGTTGAAGATCAAGATGGGGAGGAAGGTAATACCGAATATCGTAAACAGATTGCCGCCGACTTTAAGAAAATTATGGATCTTACGGAAGTACCGGAGAATTTTGGAGTGGGAATGGCTGGGTATTATCTTTACAAAATCGGGATGTTGCTTTCGGATATCTACCACGGTCAAAGTTATTTCTTTGATGCCGTGTTGGAAGTACCCAACCTTGTGAATGTATTGACTCGTTGCGAGAAATCTCCAGAAAGACAATGGCTGGTAGCAGTAGATTTGCACAATTAAAAATTAACAAGAGGGTAAGAAAATGGAACAGTGGGGTGTGTGGTGTGTAGTTTCAGGTGGTGCCACTGGATATAGGACAGGGTGGCTGAAGTCGCATTAGTGCGACTCACGAACTTCGAGCACGACGTCCGATTGGAATTGGATTGACACGAAAACCGGAACCGGTGTATAAAATTTTAAATTAAAAATGAAAATTATACAAGAGTTTTTAGATAGAGGTAACCATTTATATCATGCCTCTAAGACTTCGGGTATTAAAGTTCTAGAGCCTCAATCTCATAAGTTAGCAGAAAAACCAGTAGTATTTGCAACTCCAAACGCACTATTCGCCATATCAATGATCCACGGAACAAATGGAGATATTGCAGTTGGTTATTTTTCAGATTCTGATACTGGGTATAGGGATTTTGTTATAGATGAATTGAAACCAAATAAGTTTCAATTAATTAAAAACCCGGGTTCATTATATATTCTACCAACAAAAGGATTCATTAAAACACCACATCTTATGAGAGAAGAAGTCATCTCATATAAATCAGTTAAAATAATTAAAGAAATAAAAATCCGAAATGTATATGAATATTTAATGAAAGCAAAGGGTGTTAGATTAGTTAAGTATGCTGACATCTCCGATGACTGGGATAGAAGAGGTAAGAATATGAATCCCAAGATGGGCATATAAACAATAGTTATACTGTTATTTTAATGTCTAACTTGCTCTAACAAGGCAGATTAGATATTATTACAAGATCAATCTAACAAGGCTGAATATTGCGATTGTTGTAAACACTTCTTACTACAACAATAAACACTAACATTATTTATTATTTTTTAAATTGCATAAGGGAATCTATACATGAAACTTCCATCGAAACAGCATATAAGTATTACTGCTGTAATTAGTGTGTTAACTGCAATAATAGTATTCTTATTAACTCAAATATGGAACTATGGAGTTGAATGGAATGCTTGGAAGATTTTCTTTGTGTCTTGCGTTACGTCGAGATCCCTTTTAACCTTGTCGATGGTTATGTGTTTTAACATTCACTGAATGCCCGCCCGCAAGGAGATGAGTGCGACGGGGTTACTCTCAACCGGCACACTGTATAAAAACTTTTATACAGTGAACCAGGTCTATGCTTCCCGGACCCGACGGGCTTCCTCTGTCTCTATCATCCACTGAATGCCTGCCCCCGTGCGGGTATATTTCTTTTCAAGAATAGCTTGCAACTCTCATTAGGTGATGTAGATTGAAGGTAACAACTCGAATCACCAAACTGTAGGAGATTATGAAATGAGAGCGGAAACACTTGTCGCAATCAAAAATGTCCCTTGGATGTCCACAAAAATTGCGAGTGGGCGTACTGGCACGGCCATCCCCGCGAGCAACCTACCGCAAGGAGGCTACTGGTTCACCCCGGACGATATGACAGAGGATGAGGATGGAATCTGTAGAAACTATGGGTTCCATTATCAGGAGGATGAGTTGGGGTTTATTGATGACCCTACGATGACACACCGAATTATTTGAAACGTACATGACCTGCACATAAACCACGAAACCACAACCGAGGTTTGATAATGGATACCTTTACCCTTTGCATTAACACCCCGCCGGGCGCATTTGGCGACACGCCGAGCGGTGAGATTGCTCGATTGCTCCGCAACCTTGCCGACCTGATCGAAACCGGCGACTATGGTAGCTTGCCCGCTCCGATCATCGACACCAACGGAAACCGGTGCGGACACTGGGATCTTGACCAAAGTGACAGCTACCTGGCTACCGTAACTCCCACCACTGAGGACTGAGCGATGATGACGGACAACGCAAAACTGGAGTGGATTCATTTCGCTATACAAGAGGCAATGAACGATAACCCGGGCGAACTGGAGCAGGCCATTGGGCTTGTTGAGGATCTGAGAGAAAAGACTTCCGACGCCCGTACAGACAAGGCATGCAGCTGTGATCAGGCTCTTTCTCTTTGGAAAGCGCTGAATGATCTAACAGTCACGGCAAGGACATTCCGACATGTCCCTGCTGAGGATCAGCAGTGGACTTCCATAGATGATGACGCATTAGACCAGGCATTCGATGTGCTTGAGAAGTGGCAGCCTTCAGACGCCCTCGAATGACCCTCAACTGGTACACTGTATAAAAACTTTTATACAGTGGGCCACTCATGTCCAGATTCACATCCACTACACGAGCATTCGCTGGGGTTCTTGGTGGCGGTAAAATTTACATGCTCCCAAGAGATGCAAATGGCTATCAAAAAAGCCTTTCTCCAAAAGATCTTTCAGTTATCAAAACCATATTTGGACTCAGTCTTTACATAGATTGTTTTCCCGATGCCATAAGATCGGTAAAAGATTCCGATTTCATCAGAAGAAATGTGTACTCAGGAAAAAAGAACGTTGTCGTTGGGAACAGTCTCGTTACTGGTGAAAACAAACGTAGACAAGACCCTCATTGGCATCCTGGAAATCTTAGGCATTATGTTCACGATAGATTCGTTAATGTCAAAGGTCAAGTCCGCTGGATTGATGGGTATTGGGTTGGCAGAGGGAAGGCGAGGGTCGTTTGTGAGGATGCGCCCCAACAGCCAGCATGATGGCGGAGACGACCAGACTCGGTTTACTGTATAAAAACTTTTATACAGTGAACCAGAATTCTCTGTCTCGTGCAGCCTGATTCCTCGAAGTCTTTTTATTTCAACAATTGGCTTGTATTAAACGATTGCTGAGATAGGTTTAAAGATGTGATGCCGATGAACTATTCTGAATGGCTCAAACAAATGGAGAATTGACCATGAAAAGCATGAACTATGGAACGCTGCCAGATTTGGCGGACATCCCGAACGAGCCGTATCCAATCGGTTGCAACCAGCCGACGTTAGACATCGTTGCGGCCATTGTCAATCAGGGGATCGACTCGCATCTCGAAGCCGTCATAACCGAGCGGGAGGGCAATACCATCACCATCAAGGATGCTAAGTCTTTGCACACGTTCATTCGCCGTTGCATTGAGAGTGACGATGATGATACGCTCTGTCTCGCGCAGGACATCTGCCAGACCATCGATATTGAATGGGTGTGACATGATCACCACATTAGAAGAATGGATATCAGAGTCCAACGCCAGCGAAGAATACGACAGGTTCTGCAACGAGTATGGTGACAGTGCCGGTAGTCGATGAGATTGGTATGAACATCACTATACTGATTATGTCGAGGCGGTAGAAGCTGAAACTGAAGTACTCAAAAAGTTCTAAACTAAGGAAAGGAACAATGGACAATCAGAAAATAGCAAGTGAATTGGTGGATATGGCTGAGAGTTTGATGGCAGCAGACTCCGATTTGGAGACGATTGCTGAGATTGTCAAGAAACACAAAAGCCTTATGGGGATCGGAAAGCCTTTGAAGGAGGCTGGCTTCAAGAATGTCAAATTCTACACCAACGATCCTCCGTTGCCTCCGGCGTACTATGAGGTCAAGGTTGGCGGGAAGAAGATCGTGATCATTAACAAACGGTATGCAGATGGAGCAGAAAAGACCGTTGGCGACATTGCAATTGGGTATATGTAAAATGAATGTGGCTGAGGAACTCACTGCATATCTTAGTAAAACGCGCAAATCAGAAGATAATTGATCAACACTAACTAAGGAAAGGAAATGGTGAAGGTGGCAGAGAGGATTGCAACAACTGCGGGTTTAGGGGACTATGGGAATAGGGAGTTAGGAGAGATTAAGAGGGATAATGATAAATTCATTTATTATCTTGAGTCTATTGGTGAAGTTCCTAGTAGGCGAGATGGATTGAATCTTCTTGATCGTGTTAATAGACTTCTATCTAGGACGAATTCTGGAGCTTATGGAGTGTTTACGGAAAAATATGATAGGGAAAATAAAAGATTAGGTGATTCCTATAAGGAATTTTGGAATAGAATGGATCAGAAGCAAAGAGATGCAGACAGTAAGGGATTTGGTGGACTAACATCCTCTGATATGACAGACAGGAATAACGACAAAATAGCAAGTGAATTGTTGAAAGTGGCAAGGGGTTTGATTTCGAGTGAGGGGTTTGTTTTTTTGATTCATGATGTTCCTAAAGATGAATATCAAGTAGCATACTCACTCCATAATCACCCAAAATATGATAAATCAAGATTGGAGACTAATCGTACTCTGTCGAAAAGTGAAGCAACTAGGATTGCTGAGAAATTTTCCAAAACTCAAGACTATGAACTTCTTACATTTATCCAAACGGGAAAATATCCTAGATTCAAATACAAGGAAGTTAATCCTTCTCTTTTCCGTATCTGAATTGTGATGACCCTAACTAACTAAAGGAAAGGAACAATGAATCAGAAAATAGCTAATGAACTATTGGATATGGCTGAGAGTCTGACTGCTGCAAAAAATCCTCTTGATGGGGTGCGTAAGCATCAGCTTATGCCCAAGTCAATCGCAAACAAGATCCCACGGATCACGGAAACAGAAAACGAAGAAGATCCGATAGTCTGGGTTAAGTTTTTCAGTCCATACGGCAGAGGGGATTGGTACATCACGGAGTTTGATGGTCAAGATGAAATGTTTGGATGGGCTGATTTAGGGCATGGTGAACTGGGTTACATCTCCTTGAGGGGACTTGAAGGGGCTAATAAGAATGGTTTACCGCTTGTTGAACGAGATTTGTATTGGCGACCAAAGCCTCTATCAAAAGCGAAATAACACACGGAAGCTACAATGAATAACCAAGTGATAGCATCTGAATTGGTGAAAGTGGCAGAGAGTCTGACTGCAAAACATCCCATTCGGGCATAACGATGGAGACATCCCCCGCCGGAGCGAAGCGGGCTGGACCCAGACAGGTTTACTGTATAAAAACTTTTATACAGTGGACCACCCCGGAGGAACTCGTGTCTCCCTGATTGGGATCGCCTCCTCAACACCCACTGAATGCCCGCTCGTGCGGGCGACATTTCTTTTCGTTAATAGCTTACAATCAAACTTTGAGGGTGTAGGTTGTTGATATGAGACACAGGTACACAAAATCACAAGTCAGCAAAGATGTTTTGCACTGACTCAACCGAGGAATGACAGATGACAGAGCGTAATATATTTGGAGTGGCACTACTTTGTCTCGCACTCGCTGTTTTGATATACCTAATTATTGTACCCACGTCGGTATTCTGATCTGGACTTGGACGTTCAATAACAACAACAGCAACAACGAGGACACGACAATGAAGATCGAACTAAAGAGCTTGAAGATACACGATGACATTAGCGAGGATTCGCTTTGCTTTAGTGCTAATATGTATCTGGATGGAAAGAAGCGTGGCAAAGTATCCAACGACGGACGTGGTGGCCCGCATCGGTTTCACTTTGATGACCGCGAGACAGGTATTGCCTTCGACCTGTGGGCGAAGGATCAACCGCTTCCATTCAACTTTGAGAAGGGCGACCAAATCGTAGATCAACTGATCGCCCGAAAGGAGCAAGAGGCAATGTGCAAGGCGCGGGTGAGCTTCCGGTTGACGGGCGATCCCGAAGGGCAGTGGCGGCAGATCGGGTGGAAGGGAGTACGGAAATTGACGCTGGAACGTCTGGACAAGGCACGGACTCAGTTGGTGGCAAAGTACGGTGAGCAGTTAGAGGAGATTCTAAACGATACACTGGCGGAGGTGTGAACGATGGACTACGCTTTCCAGTGATTTTTTTAGTGAGTTGAATAGAATTTCCTTACAATAACGATCTATCTTCTATAGATAGTGATGTGACATTAATAAATCTAATGAATATGCACAGTGGTTTTGCGATCCACTTCCCTATTGAAACTGGCACCCCGGAAACTTCCGTCATTATGTTCACGATAGGTTTGTAAATGTCAAGGGAAAACTCATTGGGTTGGCGGCAAAGCGATGATGGTGTGTGAGGATGCCCCCCAATAACATCCACTGAATACCCGCCCGCAAGAAGACGAGGACGCCAGGTAAACCTCACCTTCTTCCTCACTCGGCACACTGTATAAAACATTTTATACAGTGGACCAAAACGGGTGATCTCGATCAGACCAGGGGTGATCTCTCATATTTCTTTTCAAGAATAGCTTGCAATTCTCATTAGGTGATGTAGATTGAAGGTAACCAAGAGGGGCGCACAATGACAAAGGACTTCTATCGCTACACTGACAGCGAAGGGAAAATGCCGGTGATGAAAGATAGACCGTGTGACATTAAAAGCCATCGTTGCTATGTCCAGTACGTCAACGACAAGCCCGTCAAGATTGTTCCCTACAAAGGGCAAGCGGGGGGCGGTCGAGTGTACGACTACAATCTTCAAGAGTATGTAGACATTACTCCCGCCATGTTGACACCTTAGAAAAAATGACATCGTGGTCAAAACGCGCCAAACTATTAACATTGAAAAAAATCAAGGAGAAGAAATGAAAACTATAGTCCATGTGAATCAACATGTGATAAAAGCTAATAGGAAGAGTCAAACGAACAATCCAGTTTTGACAGTCAAGACCTACAAAAGTAATGACTACGCACATGAGGTCATAATCAATGGACCTTCAAAGATAGTCTATAGACCGGACAAGCCATTGCCCTGCGGAGCACAAGTTTGGATTGAAACAGAATCAGATGTAGAAAAAAGGTAGGAACAAAACACCATGAAAGAATATATGATTCAACATAGGGTTGGCAGGGCTAAATACCTTGTCTCATTCCACGACGGTGTAAAAACCCATAAGGATGGAAGCTCATTTTTTGACATTAAGATATTTAAAAGCAAAAATAAGCTCGGTAAGTTCATTGATGGCCTTTCCGAAAATGGCTACAGGGAGAAACCATGAAGGCGCAGCCGCGATAGAAGTAAACGATCTCCGTTACCCAGCCACACCTCGCTCGGAACACTGTATAAAAGTTTTTATACAGTGAGCCAAGCATGACCCTACTGGGACCGACCACCCACTGAATGCCCGCCCCTCATGCGCGTAATTCTTTTCATTAATCGCTTGCAATTAAACTTTGCGGGTATAGATTGACAGTATGAAATACATCAATTCACAAGTTGCCGATTTCATTCTCCGAATTGAGATGGAAGTAATGAGAAACGACGGACACACACCACAGAGGCAGCAGCAATGCAACAAACAACGATTCATGGCGAAAGCGCAATGGAAATCGCATCTATTTTTGAGCGCCTACTTGCGGCTCACCGCTGGCCACCGGAGTTCTTTCACCTCCCAGATGCTGCAATTGCAAGGGCGACAGCGTTTATTGAGGCTGAGAAAGTTTCTCTGGACAGGCTGTCACCAGAAATGGTCAAGGCTTACGACTATGCTCAAAAGGGCGCACTGCCGGATGACGCAGAGCAAAATATGCGTCTAAAGAATCTGGAGGACGA
>Ga0302133_10000322_pt1 | contig 29665 bp, 14 predicted proteins | sample CB9_331_MG_FD_203121 | JGI IMG/M metagenome (GOLD analysis project Ga0302133, IMG submission 203121) | Marine microbial communities from Western Arctic Ocean, Canada - CB9_33.1 | ecosystem: Environmental > Aquatic > Marine > Oceanic | place: Canada: Western Arctic Ocean | collected 2017-09-19 | reverse complement strand
ATGATGTGCTTTATGTAGTAACGGTTCGCCGCCTGCAAAATATAATCTATCTAAATCATCGTTATCATAATCTGTTATTTCTTTAAAATATATTGAATTTTCAAAATCGGATCTAAATAAAAATGGTTTATTATCTCCCCAAAATACATTTGCTTCTGGTTCCCATTGATCACTCGCCCATTTACTACAAATAGTACATCGAAGATTGCATTTACGGCCAAATCTATGATCTCTATATCTAATAGGAAAATCTTTTATATCAATTTCACCATCTAATTTTGTTTTTAACATTGCTTCCTTAGCTACTTCGGGATATTGTTCTAATGTACTAATTCGTTTACTTCTGTTTCCTAGTTTTTCATCTAGTTTGCAACCTTCACATGTATCTGGTAAAATACCCTTAATCATACTAGAACGAACTTCTTTTAAAGTATCGGAATTTCTATAATTTTTGTGCGGGTATTTAAATGCTGCTTCTGGTGGCGATATTTTAGATTTTTGTTCGTTTGCTAAACAGCACATCCAATAACCACCATCTAAATTTAACATGGAATGAATCCAAGGTATTGGGCAAAAACCAGACTTATTCATTTTCTTTTTTCATCCAATTCATTCAATTTGTTAATATAATTCTTTGTTCTTGTTTTGGTATAAAAATAATTTATATCGGTAGTATCTTCTAATTGTATATTAAAGTAATCTAATATTTCAAAAATATCATTCTTTGCTATACTGAACATTTTTTCAGTTTCTTTATTGTGCATTTCCTCTTTCATTTTTTTCATGAGTCCATATATCATCTATTTGGTTATTTTCTCCACATGTAGTAGCACAATAACCTAATTTACCACAACGTATAGTTTCCTTATCCCAACCATTCTTAAATATATCAAAATATCCACTATTATAAACTTCTTCTAAAGTATTTTTATATAATGAAATTTTATCTTCTCCGAATTTTTTAATTACCTGTTGTATTTGAGCTATTTCAAACCAATTTGACGGAACATAATAAATTGTTCCTATCCAACAACATGGCATAACTAATCCTTGGGCTGTAATATAAATTTCATGCTTGTTTTCAGGACCTAATACTTTACAATTTATATTAGCAGCATTAACTCTACGTTCATAGTCAACCTCAGCATGAGCAGTTACAGGATCAAATTCTAAAATAGAATCCATAAATATTTTGTCCCATTTATATCTATCTGCTAATGGTATAGATTTATGAATATTAACATCGTCTATTTCAGTTCTTGATCCTAAATTTCTATTATTTTCATTTAACGGAGCTTCTAATAAATATTCTATCTCTCCATTCCTATTATAAACAGGGTGGGGCACAGGTTTGCCATCTACTATATGTTGGAATCCTAATGCCTTTTTTGCAACAAAATTATAAAACCCCATTTTTTTACTTAAAGCCCTGGCTTCATCAATTTGATGTTCGTTATGTCTAAAAATAAGAAATTCCCAATCTGCTTGTCCTCCACCATCAATAAATGCTTGGGAATTTTCCATTACCTTTTTCCAGTTATTTTTCCGTCTATATAAATGATTTGTGTCTTCTAAGCCATCTATACTAAAAACAATTTGGCCAGTATTGGAGTCACGCGGAAATAATTTTCCCAATTCATACCAAAAATTGGGTGTCCGAATTCCACCATTAGTATTCATATGAATTTGACTATTTGAGGCACCTTCTGTTCGAATATGTTCTATTATTTTTAACATATCTTTTGCAACACAAGGATCACCTGTACCTCCACAAAAAACCCAATGTGTAAGTTGTTTTAATAATGGTTGAGAGAACCATGATGTAAAATCATTAAGAGATATTTCAGTAAGTTCTAATGTTTTTCGTACACTTGCACCCTGAATACTTCGGGGACACATCGGACATAATAAATTACATTTACTTGTAGGTTCTAAGTGTATTCGATAAAGCGAATTTAATTCAAAATCCGGGTAATATGTTTGCATAATCTTTACAAATTTCAGTAAAATTCTGTTTTCGATACCTATCGTGATCTTTTATTTCTTGAATCCATTTTATATAATCTTCTTTGATATATTCTTTAGAATACATAAAATTTATTATATTATTAATTCCTTCGGATGCATGCCAAGATGATGGTGCATCTTTTAATCCGTTTCGTATCTTTTCTTCCACTTTTTGCTTAACATCAGCCGGAATACATGTTATATTTTGATATTCTGGCCTATGAACTAGATTTAAATACACACCTATACCTTGTTTTTCAAAAAAATTAACTATTTCGTCAATATAATAAACATTAAAATTACTAATAGTTAAACACACCTCCGCACTTATTTTTCGTAAATTAGCATTACGAAAATCCATATATTTTTTTATATGCCTAAGCACTCTATTCCATTTAGCAGGATATCGCATAAACTCAAAACGATCTTCTATCCCATCAATTGAAAATTGTATATCTACCCATCGAAATTCTTTAAACCATTCTAAATATTCTTTTCTAAAAACAGTTCCGTTAGTATTATAATGAAGTTTTTGATTTTTAGAATATCCTAACTCAACACTTTTCTTTATTATATTCCAATGATCTTGTATCATCATTGGTTCACCACCATAAAAGTCAAAATGATTAATATTTGGTAACCATTTATCTAATGTTTTCCAAATTGAATTTTCTGATGAGAAACAAGTAGAAATATTATTCATTTGTGTACTGATTTCGTTTTTTTTGTGTGTATCAGCAAAAAATAATTCTTCTTTTATCCATCCAGTGCTACTATGTGTTCCACATGTTCTACATGCAAGATTACATTTATTTCCTAATTTTAAATCTAAGATTTGGGGTTGAGATAAGTCGTTATTTAAAAGTTCATAATGGAAATTATTATCTCGTATTCGTTTAGACTTCCTGTTTGCTTTTTCTTCTGTCCAACATAGCTCACAATTGGGATGATATTCTCCATTATTTAATGCTGAACGTATTTCGTTTATTTGATCACAATTCCAAAATTCTTCCAGTGAATTATCTGTTATATATCTATTTCCATCTATTTCTAATCGATTGTTACTCATACAACATATTTTTACTCCGCCATCTGCTTCAGTAGATAAACTGGTAAATGGCAATACACAAAATGTTTTACTGTTCTTGTTTACATAACTCATAAAAATCCTTATATTCTGGGAAGGTTTTTAAAAAATTTTTATTTCTACGTTTATCATGTTCTGTAACAAACTTATAAAAATCTTTTCGTCCATTTGTAACTTGTTCTATTGTAAATGGATTTTCGACCATAACACCTGTTACCCTTTTCATTTTTTCGTATTCTACTTCATTAAATCCTTTTTTATTTGCCATCATAAATTTAAGTATATCTTTTTGATCATGTAAATATGATTCAGGCAAAGTATTAAGTAAAAACCAAGGTGGTTCTTTAATATATGGCGTATCAAATGTAATTCGATCAGAGAATTCTAATCTCCATTCTAATATTTTATATAATAATAATTTAAAACTATTACGTACACATAAATTATGATATGTACACATTAAATGAAGTTCACTATTTTTAACAGAATTTAAATATAACTTAATATTTGTTTCCCATAATTTACAATCAAGGCCACTTCGTATATACTCTGCTTTTTCGCCCCACGATTCAACACTAGTAAATAATTCAAATGCTTTAATTTTATTTCCAGCAAGCAACTTATTTATTTTTGTAGTTAGCCGTCGAATAAATTTAGTAGCCATTCCCATATTACTATTAATATGTATAGTTAAATGGGGCGAAGGATTATCATTTAACATATCAAGCATCTTATATGTATTATGGTTAATTAAAGGTTCACCTCCTGTAATACGTAATACTTGTAAGTCATTTTTTAAATCCGGCCACCACTTCCAAAATGCATTTATATATGGATTATAATCATCTGGTTTATAAAATTGATCTTTTAAAAATTCTATATCATATTGATTATAAGATAGATCATAATTACCATGTCGTTCTATTTCGTCCATCCAACTGGAACTTGATTGGGGACAACAATATATACATTTAAAATTACATTTATTACCAAAACTTAATTCTATATGGCTGGGATTCCAATCAGCATCCCAGGGTAACTTTCTAATAATATCATAATCTTTAATTGCATAATCATTTGTGCTATGTATAAATCTATCTGATATAGGGTCACCTTTTAAGTCTTCTATGTTCCAACAATAATAGCACTCATCTGGACGACCTCCTTCTAACATTGTTTTACGTTGTTGTTTTTTCCACTTGGTATTATGAAGAGCAGATGGATTATTTTCTATTTCGTGTAATCCTATTCGCTGAGGGCGGGGATGATAACAACTATGATTATCTCCCATATGAAGATATAAAGTTTCTGTTTGCCATTTCATTAAACAAAAACCGTTACCTACCTTGTTAAGTTTTTCTTTTGTTTCTAATATAGAATCATAATAAGTCGGCATATTCAGGAAAATAATCTAAAAGGTTGACATTTCTACGTTTATCATGTTCTTTAAAAAATAATTTAAAATCTTCTAAAGGACAACTATTATTTTGTTGCATATATTCTAGGTTGCGTTTAATTTTATCTATTTCAAAATCTGCAAACCCCAACAAATCACCCAACTTACTAACATGGTTGATTTGCATAAATTCGATTGCTTCTTGTAAATAGGATCGGTATTTGGGCGTTAATATATTTATGTTTTGCCAAGCAGGGTAAGTTAATAAAGGTACATCAAAATTAACTCTACGTCTATTCCAATAGTTATTAAATTGATTATTTTTTCCTGGTATATTTTTCATAGTATTAACAAATTTGCGTAATTCTAATATACCATTTAAAAAATCTTTTATTCCTATAACACTAAACACATTAAATGTATTAATAAAACATATACTAGTAAAATGGGTTTCGTATAAAAATGTTTTTACATTATTATATAATTGATTAAAATTTAATCCTGATCTATCGTATTCTGCTCGTTTGCCCCAATTATCGCAACTAACATATAAAAATATATGTTTACATGCCTTATTATCGCGTCTGTAAAAAACTGTTTCGGGATCTACATCACATTTATTTATATTAGGAAAGCCTTGGCATTCAAATTTATATAAAATATTATCAGAAACTGCACGTTTATCAACAACAAATTTTTGACCTTTATTACTTACTAACTTTATTTTTTGTTCTACATTTTGGACTTTCTTTACTGCATTTAAAAATTTATCAAATAAAGATTGATCGTGGGGACAAAAATTAGATGTAATGCCTAACTCTAAATCATTTTTAGGATGCTTTGCTATGTAGTTTAATACCCGATAAGTATTTTTATCCATTAGTGGTTCCCCACCTGTTATTCTAAATACATGTAAATTTTTATATAACTCTGGCCACCACTTCCAAAATGCGTTAACATAAGGATTTTTATCATTGGATACGTTTAATGGCATATCTAGATATTGGATATCATTATGATCTGAAGCTACACCAGACATTTTATAAGGTCCAAATTCTTTTATTTCTTTTTCCCAAGTAGTACTTAAATGCGGTGAGCAATAAGAACATTTAAAATTACACGCTTGATTAAAGTTTACTTCAACATATGTAGGATTAGGATTATCTTGATTTATAATATCAAAATATGGGTTTGCCCAATGTTCACTACTTCTGTAAATTCGATCACTCCTTGCACCCAATCCTTCTGCTCTCCAACAATATTCACAACCTTCAGGTTTTTTACCTTTGAGCATTTCTGCTCGTTCCTTTTTCTTTTGCTTAGTATTGTGTAAAGCACTAGGATTATCTGTTAATTCGTTTATATCAATTTTATGGGTAGGAGGATGGTAACAACTATGGGTTTTACCATTAGTTAAATGTAAACTAACATGCAACCATTTAGCAAGACATGCGGTAGGACTAATAGAATTTAATTTGTTTTCAGTTTCTGTTAAATTATCTTCTATTTCGGATGTTGTTTGTGGTTTAGTTACTACATAGCTCATAAAAGTTTTTATATTCAGGAAACACTTTTAGAAAATTTGTGTTTCGTCGTTTATCTAGTTGATCAATGTACAATGCAAAATTTTTTCTTTCGACTGAATAATTGTTATTTCCGTACACTTTATCTTCTATATGTCTTATAGTTCGTTGTAATTTTTCTATTTCAAAATCGGCAAAACCAATTAGTAAGGAAGTATTTTTAATTGAATTTTCTTTCATAAAATACTCTGCGTCCCACATATATTGAAGAAAATCCTTTGTACAAATATCCGCCGACAACCAATTAGGATATTCTAATAATGGTAGATCAAACCATATCATTTGCCTATTTCTAAACTCATTATATTTTACTCGTAAATTATATATAAATTTAAGATATTTTTTTATAGAACTTACAGATAAAATATTAAATGTGTTTATAAAAGATAAACTTGACGAATACAACCAAAAATCATATTGAAATTCGTATGTATAACCAAACTTACCAACAGTATTATATGTTATATCTACCCCATACATATAATTACTATCTTTATGTAATGATCCGCCTTTTGATACTATTTTGCCACTAGGCATAGTGTTTGTACCATCACTAAATCCGGCAGGCTCTAACTTTTGTAATTCGTCTTCATTAATATACCCATTATATTTTTGCGTAGGATGTTGCGATGATGTCACATAAGATAATAATGCATAATCGTCGCCATTAATTACATAATGTTCGGTTTTATTTGTTTCTGCTTTAAATGGTTGTTTTTCAGATCTTCTTTCTCTTTCTGATCTTTCATCTTTTACATAAATTTTAATATGTTTAGTTTTTCTAGGTAAATCTTTTATAAAACTTTTGTCGCCTATTTCCGAAAGAACACATATATCATTATAAGTATCTTCGCCTACTATATATTCTTTCCATAATAATTTACCATCATTATCTCTTTCGGGAGTTCCGTCTTTTGGATTTTCAACAAATACTGTTGCGGATTTTTCATATAATTTTAAAAATTTGTCAATATTAGATTTTATTTTATTTGAATTCATGCCCGTTCGAATATACTCGGCTTTTTTACCAATCGAATCTATACTTACAAAAAGCATAAAATGTTTTAATGATTTAGCACGTTCTAATACAAATAATTTATCAATAAATTTATCTATAAGTTTATTGTCAGTAGGGGAAAAATTACTTGTAATACTCATTTCTAATTTATCATTTTTATTTTTTAATGCATAGTCCAATACCTTATATGTATCTTTATGCATTAATGGTTCGCCGCCGGTCATTCTAAAATGATGCAAATTATCATAGATATGAGGAAGCCACCTCCAAAACGCTTTTACATACGGATTATCTTTTTTCTTTATTTTATTTTCTTTACGTACCTCAAATGGTAATTTTCCTTGTTGTTCTAAATACTTTATATTATTATGTCCATGATGAATTATCTCGGTTTCTTTTTTTGCTAACAAATCGAATTCGCCAAATTGTTCTATTTCTTCATACCATGTGCTACTTAAATGAGGTGAGCAATATATACATTTTTGATTACATGCATGGCTAAAATTAACTTCTAAATATGTCGGTTTTACCTTAAAATTATATTCATTATCGGTTACATAATCATAATTTTCGAACGCCCAATCTTCGGATGATCTGTATAACCTATCACTTATTTGTTTAGAATTGTTAAGTTCTTCTATTTTCCAACAATATTCACAACCAGGTGGTTTTTTACCAAGTATCATCTGTTTGCGTTCTGCTATTTTAAATTTTGTATTATGTAAGGCACTTGGATCTTGTTCTAATTCTTCTAAAGGAATTTGATGAGCAGGAGGATGGTAACAACTTTGGGTAAGTCCATGCGGTAAATGTATTTGAACATATAACCATTTAGCAAGACAAAACGTAGGTGATATATCATCTAGTAATGGTTTAATCCTATTTACTTTTTTAGATATTTCCCAATTATCCAATTTGATCCTCTCTAATTAGAGGAGCGGTTCTTGTTGGGCTTACATACACTTCTTTAAAAAATTTACTATTTTGTGCATCCATTTCTGCTACGGGCAATCTTAAATCATTTCGTATTTTATCTCCCAAATCAAAAATGTCTTCTAATAATTTTGTATGCCCGATGTCGTTTTCGAATTTGGGCCATACTTCTGTTTCCCAAAACTCTGTGTGCCATTTAAAGTCACGCACAATGGTGTAATCCCAATCAGTTGCATTTGTCATCCAACATCCTAATCGAGCACCGTATATTGCCCACCAACCGTTAAGTGCATCTGCACCTACTGTCATCCATACTAATAATCGTTTAAGATTTTTTTCATGTATTAGTGTTAATGGTTTGTGTTCAAGTCTTGCTCCCTCATCTAAACTCATTTTAACACCTTCACGGAAGCCTGCTCTATATGCTTGGTATGGTGATGCATTATTTTTCACATAACTATAAACATTATTCATTTGTACATAATGTACATCCCAACAAAATTCTATAAGTGATTTTTTCGATCCTAGTACATTTGATGCCTCATGTGTTCGCATATTTTCTACTACTTTTTTCGGCCAACATTTTAATCCGCCATTTCCATATACAAGCCCATTAACATCATTTCTTCCTGCCCAACTTAGAACCCAGTCATCTTTTATTTTATCTGTATCAAATTCTACATTAAAAAAGTCTGGGTCAACAATATTGTCAGCATCTACACCAACAAATCTATCTGTTTCAGATACCATTGCGGCGGCTTTATGTGCGGCATCACTACCAAATACACCATGAGATCGTTTTGCCCAAGGGCACTTGCTTTGCAAGTCTGCGAAATTTGCATTAGCGTTAGGTTCGTCATAAGATATGAATATAATATCTATTTCAGTGATCGGTATTTTCATAATGTATTTTTAATTGTTTTTTATTACAATGAATTTTACTATTTTTAAAATTTAAAATGCTAGGAAGTTTAACTTTTAAAAATTTATTAGTTTGGATATCTAATAGAGTAAAAGAAAAATAAAATTCTAATTTATTTCTATTTTTTTTATCAGTAAAAAAAATTGTAATTTTGTCATTTAAAACAGAATCAAATTCTTGCCAATACCGTATATGGTTTCTAACTAATAAATCCCATTCACTAAATCTAATAATCTCTAAATGAATATTATTGTCTATTAAATTTCTATCAACTTTTTTAGTTTTTATTTTATCTGATTCTAAAATTTCATATGCATATTTTTCAAAACATCGTTGAGTTTTAAACACTAAATCGGTTATCTTTACTTTACTTAAAATTACAGAAATATCTTGTTCATATTTCCCTGTTTTGAAATATTCATTTAAATCTATTTCCAAGGTACCTAATAACTCTGGACTTTTTTTAGAATGAATGTATATTTTTAATATTGGCTCTGTAAATTGTATATTATCAAATTGATAGGGGTCTATATATTGTTGTAAAAGATCCTTATCTATAACTACTTTTATAATTGCATCATCGGGAAAAACGGTTAAAGTTACAATAGATCTACCATCATTACATTTTATATTTGTAAATTGTTTTTCGTTAGATGTTCGTACTATATGATCTTTTTTTATTAATTCATTTTTATAAACAATATAATCTCGTAAGTTTTTATTGTTTATTTCTTCAGATAAAATAGATATACAATAATCTGATTTTGTTAAATCATGCCCGGTTATATTACCGATCCATTTATTATAGTGTAAAAATTTCTGCATTTTTATAATGTAGTGGATAATATTGATTAAAGTTTTCTATGTAAAAATTAGTAAAATCTCCCCAATAATATAAGTCCTCGTCCCATTTTGTAACATTAGCATTTAAACATGATAATCTCATATCTATATATTTAAATACATTATTGTTATCATATACAACATCTTCTATACCCAACGATTTAATACAAACAGGCATAAAATATCTCGCAATACATTCTCTAGGTCTTGTTGAAGGATAATATTCAAAAGAAAATTTAATAAAATTAGAAATAATAACTTGAAGCATATTAAAAAACTCTAATGCAATATTGCCTTTTTTAAAATAAAACATTTTTTCATATGCAGGTCGAATTTTGTGTTCTGTTAAAATTTTATCATATTGTTCATGCTTTATTGTTTCTTGTTTATAATTTATAATTGTATTAGGAAACAACAAATCAAACTTAGACAAATAATTCCACCAATATGAATAGTCATTTAAAAATAACATATCAGCATCTAATACAATAGTTTCATCGTATGGTGTAGCCCAATATATTTGCCAATAATCTAACAAATTATTAGTCGGCTGCACTTTACCGTCCCATACTAATGGTTTTGTTTTTTCGTAAGGAAAATTATCTGATAATACTGTAACACTATCGTTTGTATAATGTTCTATACTTTCTTTAAGAACTTGTGCCTTGCTAATATAAGGGTCATCTACTGCATATATTAAATATCCTCTAGACATATAAATCCATTAATTTATCATAATGCCTATCGATAGCACGTTTATTCATCATATGCAAATTTTCACCTTCACTATATGTTAAAATATTATTCCATTCTTCTTTATAATCATTAGCAAAAAATACAATACCATTTTTATCTACCCGAGCAATATCATCTTTATATGCCATGTACTTCATTGGTGATGCAGGCAGTTCAGCAAATACATCATCAACACAATCATTAAATCCTTTTAATAAATGTATACTAATACTAACTGCAAAATCCGTTCTATATAATCCTTCAGGAAATTTATATACTGATTGGTAATAATCATAATTTTCTTTTACATGTTTCCACATATCAAAAAACATTTTTGACATAGGCGACTTATCAAAATATATAACCGTTGACCAACACAACGGAATACCTACATTACTAAGTCGCCTATCTGTAGAATGATCTGGTTCTGTGTTTTTTAATGTTTGTGCATTTTTATATAATTGCACCGGAGCATCAATATTAAATGCTAAATTTAAAATATCATTATTTACAAGATAATCTACATCAAAGAGTATAGTTTGATCATATGGTGATAATTCAAATACTTCATGTTTATTTAAATTAAAAAATTGTGCTTTGTAACTAGCATATGGTGTGTCTAAATAACTGCGAGGATTTGATTCCCATTTTTTGTGTTCTTCAATGATTATGTTATCAAATGTATCTTTTGTTTTTGTATTATCAGAATACTGTAATGAACTTTCATTAGTAATTATAGTACAAGATAAGTTTAAATGCTTTTTAACAGAAGAAGCACTTAAACATGCTAGTTTAATATAATTTAATTGTTCGTTATTATACGCAAAAAATATTGCGCCTTTACTCAAAGTTGACGAGCTTTTTAATTGATCTTGCTTTTCGGATTTTTTCATATCCTTTGAAGTGTTCGTTTTTTGCATTTGCATATGTATTAACAATATTTTCTAAAAAATCATTTGGATCATCTATTTTAACAGGATTACCGTTAACATCATCTACTATAAATTCATTATACTTCATGTCAATCATAATTTTAGTTAATGCAATAAGTTGTCCTGATGTTTTAATAAGTCTATCTCTATAGGTTAGAAGTTTTAAGTCTTCTACTTTTGAAAATAATGTTTGTTGTTGATTATAAAGTGTTTGTCTAAAATTTGAAAGGTCTAATGCCTTTTCTAATTTATCATCCATATTCTCCTTTTATTTAAGTTCTAGCACGACTATTATAACTTTCGGATGTTGATGCCTTATCTTTAGTTATAGATTCAATTACGTGATTTGCTTTAAAATAAGTTGCATCGGTAGGTTCTCTCTTACCAAAATACATGCTTCCGGTACCATGAATTGAAATATGCATTGTATTAGCATACATGCATCGAACAAATAAATCCATTGGTCCATCTAAAAAATCTAATCTCCAATCAAATAAAATATAACCATCTCCTCCTTGTGAATTTCCAGGACTTAATCCTGTACTAGGTCCATATAATCCAGAAGCACCGTCATAATGACATGCTCGGTACCATTTACTGCAAGACCAATCTTGGTTTGATATAGTTCCGGTTTGTGCGGTTCCACCTAGGTTTCGCAAAATTTGCCGGAGCTCAACTTGTCCTGAACTTACAGTTTCTATTTCTCCAAACCAAGAACCTATATGTAATATGTCGCCTGCGGCCATATTTGTTGTTGTGAGACCTGTTATTGTTGTCCCATTAGTTGTGCCTGCTGTTCCTGTGTCATACATATAATGATTAGGTTGATCAGCAATTGCATGAGCTCTAGGTGCGTCAGCAGTAACAGAATCGCTTAATGCATAACCTCCTTGAACCAAAGTAGTAGCATTACCTAGGTTTTCTGTATATGATGTGTGTTGCCCTATGTATACTTCTCCTTCACATAAATTTTGCCAATTGTTGCCTCCCCAAGAACCATCATTTGTTGGGATAGCAGGATTGCTCATATTAGAAATATACTCAGGATCAATCCGAACCGCTCCACCTTGATTGAAAAAATAACGGAAATCTTCCCAATTTGCAAATCTGTATCTAGCTTCTTGAAATATTCGCTCAATTCCAGTATCAGTTCCACCAGAAGCACTCCAAGGCCAAGGGCTTGTGACTTCCTGTGCCCAATAATCATTTCCCCAAGCATAACTCCATGACTCAAGTTCGTTAACCCCGTTGATAGTGTCATTATATACTCCGGTATTGTTATCACCGTGTATACCTACTGTATGGATTTTATTAAAATTATATGTACCTAACGATGAAGAAGAAGAATTTAATGGTAAGCCAATGAATTCAATTTCGGCACTCATGTTATTAATATGATCATCTCTTATTCTACTTAAATCATCAACCAAGCCTGTTTCTAGGGTAGCACTTGATCCCCTAAGGGCTCCCCATCTAGTTACTTCAGGTAATAAAGATACATTTCCCCCTACGCCGCCGGTTGAATAGCCCGTGCGAGTTATTGAATTATTAATTCTTCTTATAATTGCTAGATGTTGATTTAAGGCAACAGTTGATGTTAAAGGATGATTTGTCATATCGGCAACAGTATTCGGTTCTCTACCTGGAGCAACTGGATCCCTATCAACAGGATTAGCAGGATCGACATCAGCTGGGTGATTTGATGTTACTCCGGTCCAGGTTCCGCCTGCGGCAACACAATCGTCTTGATTTGTGTGGCCTCCAACTGAACAAGTGCCATGCGTTGTATGATGATCGATAGTATTACCGGATACAACTCCCATTGAAGGAGCATCGTCAACGATTTGGTTCCAACCTGTGCATCTTTCATATTCGGAGTTAGAATCATAGTTAGCACAAGCAACACCTGGACCCCAGAATCGTGCCCATAAGTCTCGTTCTAATTTTCTTATCCATTGAGATTCTATTGTGTCTGCTGGATCTGTTCCTGTTCCTGTGGATGGATCATATCCAGTTCTGGCTTGATATTCTGCCATCTAGTTTCCTTTTTAGTTTCTAGTAACGGCTATTAATTATATACGTATTTATTAGTTTCGAGTAACGGCAATTTCTATTGTGCCTTCTCCGTCAGAGTCATGTGCCTCGATCGCTCTACCTATTATAGCATAAACTGAATCATTTGTCAAGTCTGCTTTTCTTGCTCTGCCTGTTGTTGAGGATGACACTAGTCTGTCACCTTTATTTATGTTTCCAACAACCTTACAAGGGCAACGCCCGGTCATAGCAACCATAGGATGAGTTTCGTCTGTTCCTGCTTTACTATTCATAATAAATGCAGGTTCAGTTGATACAACTCCAAATACATTTTCGTCATTTTCTGTTGTAGTTGCAGTAACTTCATTATCACCGCCAATTGCAACAACTGTTCCTGCTTCCAATACTGCATCTGCTTCATAACGTTCTGCTAAGTCAGCAGTATATGTTGCTTGGAATGTTGATCCGCTTGTTAAGGACCAATCGCCTGTAATTGTACCTGTAGAAGAATTAGAGCCTGCACTAATATTTCGTACATAAAGCGAGCGCCAACGCCTATCGGTAGCACCAGTGGCTGTTAAATCGCCATGATGATCTGAAATTCTTGTTTCAGAATCTGTTGCACCTAAGTCCCATCCTGCTCCTTCAGTTGTAGCAATAGTATCATAACTATCTATTCCAGGAAATACATGGGAACTTATATTTGCGTTAAAATATACATTTCTATCCCATACATTTCCTCCAGCAAGGGCACCATCACCTAAATGTACATGTCCATTTAATCTTGTATCTTTTGCATCAACTTCAAACCGGGTTAACCAATCTGTCATTGTTGGGGCAGTTCCGGCCGGCGCAATTTCGGTTCGTCCTGTACTGTCGACTTTTTCAACAACAACCATATCGGTTGCTTGCACATGAACTTCATTACCGGCATCGGCCCTTGTATTATCTTCAAAATTATTAGGGCCACCAGTGATAATTTCTTGTCGTTGTCCATATGGCCATAGTGTTGGACCAAGTACGGTCTTTGAATCTTTTGCTGTTACATACACCTTACTTTCTTGTTGTCCGATAGTACCAGAACCCATACTGCTTGCAACAATATCTGTTCTTGCAAGTGCATCTCCTGCTGCTAGTGATACTATTTCAACAAAAGCCTGGCTAGTACTTGTATTACCGTAGGATTTCGATTGCATGTATATCTTTGACGCTTGTCCGTCAGTAGTACTAGTACCACCATCTGCCTGAATATCAACTGTAGCAAGCCCCGCATTTCCTGTGCAATCTGCATGTATATTAATATTTGCCTTAGCATATGTACCACTAGTATTGGTTGCTCTATTAAGAATTGTTAAATCTTCTCTAGCATTCCATGGATTTTCTACTCTAATATTTTTAATATATGCATCAACAAAATGTCCTTGCTGATATCCGATTGTCATGCCCGAACCATCATACGGCAAAGTACCAGGAGTAGATGTATTATGCCCATCCATTATAGGATATAAACCTACATATTTGTTTGTATTGTCGTATTCTCCTGCACCCAGGCCTTGGCTCTTTGCTAATTTTCCAATACCAACACTATTATTAGTTTGTGTCGGATCTGCACATAATATTCCATTAAATTTTGTTGAATTAACTTCTTTAAATGGTTTTGCACTTCTATAATTAGAACCAGTAGCCAGTACTTGTGCACCACTTACTTTACCCCCCGTAGTTGTAACCGTAATATGACCATTTGTTGCTGTACCTGTTGAGGCAGTAGATGTATCTCTTGCTTCACCTACCACGGCACAAAACGGATTAGGAGTAGTACCTGTATAATGTTTTCCGCCTGATAAAATTGTAGCATCACTTAGTGTGCCATCTAAACTAACAACAGGCATTACCAATGCTCCTGTACCAGGTACACTATCAGTAGAATGCACATGAACTCTAGGAGTTTGCCATCCTAAGGCTCGACCTTCACGCAAAGCACAAACAACACCATCACCATCACCTACCCACCAAGCAGGATCTTCTAAAAAGGTTTCTGGTGTATCATCTTTATGTGCTGACACTATATATCCCGGATTGTTGTCGGTGTAGACTTCAGGATTATTATCTGCATTACTATATACACTACCTGGGCCTCCTGATCCCTTAAAGTACCCTACACTTGCTTTGAGTGTTAATGAATCTGCGGTAATAGACCCTGTATCCCGTATTATTAATAAATTACTAGAATTATTACTGGATCCTCGTGCTTTTCCTGTTGCTGTACCACCATTTGATATTGCAACTCCGGTATTAATTAAAGAATCGCTACCATCGGTTGGGTAAGCATCTCTATAAAAATGAAACTCTCCTCGTATAATGCGTTCATCTGTATCAACTAAAATAAGATCATTACCATGTTCAACTATTTCTGCACCAGTTTCACCTTGTTCTACTTTTGCTGTATAAGGATAAGTTTCAGAAGGGATAATACTAGTACCAGAAAGTGTTATATCTTGATCCCAACCATTATAAACCGATAAATGTCCACCAACATCTCTAGGAGCATTAGAGGTAGAAACATTATCATGTATTCTCCAATCACTAATAATATCTAGTTTTCCACCTTGTTGTGCTTGTATTACTAATGTATCAAGTTTGCCTAAAACAAAATCTTGAGGGTCGACTGTATCGGCAGTTACCGGTGGATCTTCTGGATTTGTATTCGTTGTGTGTCCTAAAAAAGATCCTACCTTGAAAAAATCCGGATCACTAAATGCATCATTAGTATCATCCCACAGAATTGTAGCAAATGGTTGTTGTGTTACACCTGTTTTTCCTCTATCTATAAATAAACCCGAAACACCTACAAAAGGCTCACCTGCATCGGATTGACTTTTATTAAGTTCTATTAAATTGTCTTCAATTACTAAATTACTTGTTTCTAACGTTGTTACACTGCCGCCTGTATAAAGATTTCCTTTAATAGACAAATTACCTTCAATTTGTAAATTCTTTTGAACATGGGCTCCACCTAATACTCTAAATGCCCCATCTGCTAACGTGACGGTGCTTGCAGATGAGATAGTTTGTTCTCGTTCAAATGCAACTTCTACATATCCTGCACGTCTTCTAGTTAGTGCAAGAGAGTCGGCGTCAACTGTCATGTAATATGGATTAGCACCGGAAATAGATTCGCTGGCGTCGCCTCCTGGTCCCCATAAAGCATAATCAGATGCATGAACCACTGTATTGGCTGTACTAGCAGTTGTATAACCATCTTCTATTGTAAGACCATCTATTCCAGGATCATTACGTTGCCAATTTGTGTTATCAGCAATAGCAGAAGATTCAAAATCAGATATGTTACCGCCATGTATTTTATCACCACTAATTGCATTAGGGTCTAATATTAATCTATTATCACCCAAGACTGCTAAAAATTTTGCATCATCACTACCATCAGTAAAAATTTCACTATTTGCTGAAGATGGTGCATATGTATAACCGTCTCCTTGACTATCTATTTGAACACCTGTAATAACACCGTCAGTTACGTCTGTAATAATAGCGGTTGCCTGACTCACAGATCCTTGTCCAGTAGGAGCAAGAATTGTAATGATATGAACATCTTTGTCATATCCGGAACCACCATTTAATATTTTTAAATCTACAATTTTTCGACCAAACCCTGCTTGAAGATTACGTAAATCTATATAATTAGTACGCTCAGCGCCTATTCTAACACTACCACTAAGAACCGGTTTTATTGGAGGAGTATAATATCCCGATCCTCCCAGGACAGAGCCAGTTGGGTTAGTGTCAAAGCCTACAGTTACAGATGTAATTTTATCTTCAAATTCTGTTCCTGCTGCCCCTAATGTTATTGTAAGTGCAGGTACTGTTTGGGATGATCCTCCTTGTCCTTGAGGTACAAAAACATCTGTTAAAACAGTATTTGAATCATAACCACTACCCTTATTTGTAATTGTAATAGATTGAATGCTTCCATCAACTGAACTAATTACTGGATAACCTTCTGCCCGAACACCCCCTGGGCCAGGAGCTGGAAATTGTACTTGATATACATATCCTTCTATTGATGCACCACTTACCGCCAGATCAGGATCATATGGAGATGATAATGTTAATCCTGCTTGTATTAATGGAAACGATTTGTGTAAAGGTGTAAAGTCTGGATGTAGTTCGACCTCATATTCTATAAGAGTACCACCACTAGAAACACCCAATTTTTCTTTCAAAGGCGTCCATTCTTTTTCAGCAGACGAAAATATTGCAAGAACTCTATTATCGACAACAAATTGAATTGTACCATGTCCTTTGGGAGGACGATTTGCATTTCCAGTGTCATCTTGAACTGTTTTGAAAAACAATGTAGCATCTGAAGATACTGGTACACTAAGTTGTCCCCATTTTAATACTCCGGTTTCGTCGTCTTTATATCGTATGTTTAGAATACCTTTATCTGATGCACTATTAAACCAAAAGTCTCCTTCACGAGGCGTATATCCGCCTCCACTTGAATTAATAGCTGGATCTGTAGATTGAATTTCTAGTGTTGCTAATGATTTCCATTTAGTTTTATTATTTACATCTTGATCTAAAATATACAAATGGCCATCTTTTGGCTTGTACCAAAGTTGTCCAACAGATGCATTAGTCGGAGGCATATCTCTAGCAAAATTTTCTATTATATGCATAAAATTTTCTGCTATAAGTTGTCCGTAATTTTTATAGTTTTGCCCCACTAGATTTAAACTAGTTTGTGTGTTAACTGTTCCTTCTAATATGCTTGCTATTGAAGCACCTTTGTAATTTTTTATATCATATGGCATTGTTTTTACCTTTAGCTCGCTGTATAATTAGTTCTTACCTTAATTGTATATATAACTTGTATTTTTCTGTTTGCACTTTTTTGCACAGGATGGAACACAACATGACTTAATAATAATCCTTTATTTCGACCATCACCTAATTTTGATTTTAATCCCAACTCATCAAAAACAAAATTTCCGTCTTTTATAGCATCTTCCATTTTTTGATCTTGTCCTGCTAAATTAAAATTTGTATCGCTGGCTACAGGTTCATCGTAATTTAAAGTACAAGTTATAACTATATCAGTATATGCATTTCCATCTGTATAAACAACATCTATTTTGTTTTCTGCTGTATCTGTATTATCAGCATCTAATATATCATAATTTTTAAAAAATCGATCATTATACAAATCATCATTTGCTAACGTAATTTTAGGTTCTCTATATGTGATATTACCTTGAGCACTTATAACTGTTCCGTCATTTCCAAAATGCATTTCATATAATGTAAAATAATCTTTATTGCTTAAAGAAGTGGCAATACACCTGCTCATATTTTCTGCATGTATTTTGTTTGCTTTATCAACAAGGATTTCTCCTGTATCTACATCAACTATTTTAACGTGTCCTTGCATGTCTATATTAAGATTACTTTTCATTATAATTTACCCTATACAATATTTATATGGTTCCTTTGCCTACATTTATGAGAACTGCTTGTGGGTTTGTACTTAGATGTAATGGTGTTGTTGCATCATCATTAAATGCATTATATGCTTCTGGATCTGGTTCAACAGGAAGAGCATGTAATGCACCTGCAGATATCACAGAGGCTCCCGAGGTATGAGTTGCTGGCGCAGTACCTGCTATGCCTCGTGTACATCCAGTTAATGTATTTGTTGACGCACCTGTAAAATCTATTCGTTCTGCATCTATAACTATTGTTCCTGACGAAATACCAGAAAGACCATCAGATGATTCAATCATACCACTTAATGTTGATCCGCCTGACGTATATGTCTTACCAAATCCTAAGAATTTTTTAGTTGTGGGAGCATACACTATACCTGCAAATAGGTGGGCGGCACCAAATGGCTGTGACTGATCAGTCCATGTTATTAAATCTGTCGAAGTCCTAATACTTTCGGTCCATCCAGTAGTAGAAAGTATTACCGTATATAAACCACCGCCATATGCAATCCCATTAACATTATCAGCATAAGTGCTTGCATCCAATATTATTATTGACCAAGTTTCTCCGTCATCTGATGTTAATAGATGGCCATATTCTAAACCTATAAACCATTTATTATTTACATATTTTATAAATAGAGGATCTGCATCGGTATGGTGGGTTAAGTAACTAGTCAAATCAACATTAGTCCAAGAAAGTAAATCATCGGTCCATGAAATTCCAACAATTGCCGGATTGGTACCTGAAGTAGCAGTAATCCATTTACCTCCTCCGTATGCAATAGAATTAATTGAATTATAATTAGCATCAGCTTGGGTGGCCCAAGTATCTCCGTTATCTGTTGACTTCTTTAAATTATTGCTATCTGCAGATATCCACGTACCGTTGCCGTCTGTTGCAAGATGTCCGGTAAGGGCCGGGTCGCTGCTTGTAGTCCAGGCGGCCTGTTGGATAATATCATCATCGCTGGCATAAAAAGTGGCAGTCCACTCATCTGTATAAACAAAATACCCGTTACCATAATTAACTTGACCCTTTGATGCGGGAGCATTGCCGTAAAGGGTTTGAACTCTCCAAGTTGCGCCGCCATCCTCTGAGATTATTACCCTACCTTGTTCACCTGCAATAACGATAGTTGCTCCATTTACTGCACCAGCGTTCCAGTCCATTTGGGTGGCGGAGCTTAGGCCTAAACCAGACAAATCTACTTTTGTCCAAGTTGCTCCTGTATTACTAGGCAATATTATAAGTTTCGAAGCATCAGCAACCGTAATTGAGGTTTCACTAGCATCTATATCTACTGCAACAGTAGTCTTATCATCATTAATAATTGTTTCATATATTCTAGTGCCTGTGTTATCTATAAACATTCTAAATGCACGAGGATCTTCATCAAATGTTACTGTTTGCAACACATCTTCATAGGCTGCCGGAGTATTTAATATTACTGTATATGGGTTATTGGAAAGTGTATAATCATTATCACTACCTAATATTAATTTAACACCATTTAAGTAAACTTCTATTGCAAAAGGAGATCGACCGTCTATATAAGAAGTTTCTGGTGATAAAGCAAAGATTATTTGATTTAGTGTTGCAAGAAATGTTTCTGTTGTTGGTATTGTTGTATATGCTACCGTTTGTAATACATCACCATCGGCTGCACCAGTATTTAGTACCGCTGTATATGGGGAACTTGTATCAACTGCCACATAATCGCCATTCGGAGCGAGGCCTTCAATTAATTTAACACCATTTAAGTAAACTTCTACTCCGCCTACTATATATGAATTTGTTAATGTAAATATTGTTTGGTTTGCTATTGCAGTAAATGTTTCGGTTGTTGGTGTTATTGTATCATCATATGTTATTGTTTGCAATACATTACCACTAGCCACATTGGTATTTAAAACTACTGTATTTGTGTCGATTGCTACGTAATCGTTACTGTTGCCTTCAACTAATTTCATACCGTTTAAGTAGGCTTCTACTGTACCTACTGTATATGCATATACTAATGTAAATGTTTGTTGGTTAGGTGTTGCAGTAAATGTTTCGGTTACTGTTGACCTAAAATTTGTTTGCACTCTAACATCAACTACTTCATCTGCCGATGCATTTACATCCTCATTAAATGTTCTAGTATCAAAAATTGTTTCTATTTTAGAATGATATGGTTTTACTAAATCTAAATAATCCAATATATCTTTTTCTGCACCTACATCAAATGTTTTAGGAATAAGTTCGCCAGGAGTTTTTCGATTTAATTGTAAAAATGTAGTTTTTGCAACCCAATCTAAGTTTGTTTGTTCCGAATAAATGTATCGCAAAATTGCAAAAAACATTTCTTTCCAATAAAGTTTATAAGGTCCAACAAATATATCTTCTCGCAATGCAATAAGAATATTTAATAATTCATTTGTATAATTTTTATCCCAACCTGCAATATCCCATTCGGCGGCATCCCAACCTGCATCAACATCTGTTACATTATATAATGTATTTTTAAGTTGAATAGTACCATTTTGTTTACCTATCTTAAACCATTGATCATTTACCCATTGATAAAATGCCCAATTACCATCTGCGTCATCACTATCGACTCTTACTATAAAATATACATCTTCATCAACATCATATAAATCGTTTCTTTCTGTAACAGTATATTGAGGAACAGTAGATGAACTAATTGTATAGTCGGGATGGAACCAATCTTTATACTCCCAATAATCTTTAGTATCAAATGTTGAACTGCCTTTTACAAAAGGACTACCCAACCGCTTACGCCAATTTAATTGTGAATCACTTAAATTAATAGTTAATAATAATGTATTTGCTTTTTGTACAAATGTTCTAATAGCATTTAATTTGCTTATAATCCAACTTTGTTTAAATGGACGAATTTGTCCGCCATATCTAAATATTTCATTTAATCGTAAACTAGGTACCATATTAGGAGAATCAACAGTTAATTGTTGGTCGGTTATCCAGTCATAATTTAATAATTCTGTCCAACGCTGTCTTGTAAAATTTCCTAATGCGTTAAATGTTGCATATTGAATATGATCATATGCTATTGCTGTTCCTGCTAATGTACTTTGTGCTGCTCTTCCGACAATAATTCTATCCCCTGTTACAGGATTTGTAAATTCTAAATTATCAATAAGCAATTCAAAAGCATTGCCACCTGACTTTATTTCTAACCAAATTGCATGATACGGATCTGTAAGGGTAACAAATTCTCCTGATAATCCATATACTGTAGTTGATCCTGTGGAGGATTTTATTGCCGATAATGTAGGGGTTAGCGTAATTGGTATCATATCATGAAAGTCTACATCAGTTGCTGCATGTCCACACCGTAATTGTACAGAATCTAAATTTGTATTAGATTTAAATAATACCTTTGCAATATATACTGTATTTGCGGCAATACCTAACTCTGCGGTTAAACTTTTTTGACCCACGTAATATGTACTGTTAGTTCCTGTACCTGTATATACCCCACTACAATTACCATAGATTATATCTGTAGAATTAACAGCATCTATTGTTATTATACCTGTTCCGTCGCCTCCCACAACTGATACAATACTGTTAATTGCATAACCTCCGCCGCCCTCTGCTATAACGGCTGTTTGAATCTTACCCTTAGAATATGAATGCACACCCGATTGTGGATCAGATGTATTAATAGGCAGAATATATTGATGCACTCCCGATTGTGTACCAGATGTATTAATAATTGTAGTTGCTACCCCTGTGCCCGAACCAGTAGTTGCTACCCCTGTGCCCGAACCAACTAAGCCGTTAGTACTTGCTGTAAATATTGTCCCTGTATTATTATCTGCTGCCCCAAAATCATTTACCCAATCGGTATCACCGGGTGTTTTAATAGTATATTCAGTTCCTAACACAATTGCAGTAGCATTAACATCAATTGATAAATTAAATGTATTAGAATCAATAAAAGAAACATTATAATTTGTGTTTTCAATTAATCCGGTCGGTAATGCACCAGTAGTAGATACCTGTAATATTTCACTTCCTGTAAATCCGTGTTCTGTGCTTATAAATACAGCCGGTGATGCAATTGTAACAGCAAAACCTGTACCTATAATTGGATATAAATTAAATGTATTAGAATCAATAAAAGAAACATTATAATTTGTGTTTTCAATTAATCCGGTCGGTAATGCACCAGTAGTAGATAATTGTAAAACATCACCTGCCGCCAATCCGTGTTCTGTGCTTGTAAATATAGCCGATGATGCAATATTAACCTCAAAAGTAGCTGAATCTGTTACAATAGTTATTAAGAGGCCGGAACCATTTCCGCCTGCACTTTCAAATGTTCCATCAACATATCCGAGCCCTGGTGTTATTATAGTTACTCCACCGGTAACCATGCCTGTCGGTGCAATAGAACCAAATTTAGTAGACCACTCAGATACGTTGTTTAATTCAAAACCACCATTGCGTAATAAATTTACATCTGAACGAAATCTGCGGGAGGCAAATTCATCAAAATATTTTAATTCAACGATTTCTTCTTCTACTTCCCCCTCATCTATAATTGCATATGAATTTATATAACCAGATCCTTTTCTAGAAGCATCAGCAATAGTTATACTAGTAACCTTTCCGGCTGTAACTGTTACATCTGTATCTTTCACAGTTGCTTGAGCAGACATGCTCGTTTGATCGATCGGAAAATTAATCCAAACCTTAGGTTTATTTGTTGACGAATATCCTTCCCCGCCTCTAACTATAACAATTTCATCTACTGTTCCGTTTATTATTGTTGGATAAGCATATGCTGTTATATCTTCATATGGTAATCCAAATGAATTAGATGCTGATGGCGGTGGATCAATTATTATTGCACCAGGAAATGTTAATTCTGTTGCCTTACCACCTATTCTAAACTCAAGTGTAGTAAGTTGGTTATCTATTGCTAATTTTAAATTAGTTGATATTAAATTTATATCTTGATGTGTTTTATATAATTTTGCATCAATATTAGTTGTTACTTTTACTACATCATTTTTGCTATAATTTAATTTACTATTCCATTCAAAATTAAGTTTCTTAGCAGTATAAGTACTTGGATTATCGATTGTTGGGCCCAATCCATTATCATACACATAAGTTTGGTTTTCTTCAATTCCCGCAACATTCAATATATCTTTATTTTGATCAATACCTAATATACTTTCGTGCAATCGTTCAGCAAGCCTATCTGGTATTATTGTTTCAGCGCCTTCTTCTCGTATAGTAATCCATTCTTTGTGTGTGTTTTCAATGTCACTAATAAAATTTATTTGAAAAACAGATGTTTGAGTTAAATGATCTGCAACATTCCCTGTTATAATATTTGATATACCACCAGGTGATGCCCAAAAAACACCAGAACCTGTCGGATCATTTAAGTATTCTGTTATAGATTTTGTGGATAATTCTCTAAAAGGTCGAGACTTAGGTATAGAAGTTTTGTTTTTAACCCAAAAATAATAGTATGTAATTGTTTGACCAGTATATAGATCAATTGCCTCTTCTTCTGACCAATAATAATGTGTTACACCACTTAATGTTTTTGTGTATGCTTCGCCCGAACATATTTCACCATCTAATTCAAACTCACCGTTAACTAAAGCAATCCATTCATCGGGGGTAACTATACTCTTTGACCACTCATATACGTCAATAGAAGAACCCGGAAATTGTTTGCCCCAATGTTTAAATGTATAATCTAAATCATCAGATTGTTCGTAATCTAAATATCGTACTGTATTTAGATCCCACCAAGTAGTCCCGACTTCTGTTGAACTCCAATGGCGAGTTGTTGTTAATGTTTCTTTATCTTGGGTTGTGGCACTATATAATGCTTGGTCATAACTCGAAATAATTTCAATTTCTTTTTCTGCAATGCCAGGAATAATACCTTTATAAGGATCCCATGTTTCTGCTCTTGCTAATTCTCTATTTTGTTTATAATCATAAACAATAATATTGGCTAATTGGCCAATATCCGATTTTGGTTGTTGTTTTCGTGTTTCAGTCCATACTTTACTTGTCGAATCATACTTAAATGACCCATATCCTTGGTTTTGATTTTTAAATATAAGTAGTATCTCGGTACTTGCAGACCAATTAGTACCAATATTTGCAGGATAAAATTCAATTTGAGATCCCACAACTTCCCATGTTTTGGTTTCATTAAATCCTTGTAATAATGGAATTTTATTTTTTGTGATGTATATCGCCAAATCGTTATCGGTTGCTGCATAAAGTAACGCATATGAAGTAACAGAAACAAATGCTTGTTGTTCAGAAAATGGATTATAGTATCCGCTTACATCAACTGTACCTATTATAATTTTTTGTGTTTTGTAATAACTATCTGCATAAGCCCAATCTCCTTGTTGCCAATTTAATTTAAGTTCGGAAATAGAGTCATACAATTCTGACAATTTTTCAAATCTTACTTTTCTAAACATAAACACTTTTCCATATATTTCAGTATAATTAACATATTCGTCTATATAGAATTGTTTATCTTTTCGGAATCCACATGTATCACAATCGGATCCTGTTGGGAACCCTGTTACTTTATGAATACCGTTTAAATCGGGATTATTTTCTGCCCCTTGAATCATAACATAATCACCTTCTACTAAATTATGTGATTTAGTTAATTTTATAAGGGCTTCGTTTCCCGTTAAATATCCTTTACAAATTTCTTCTACACCATAATCATTATTTTGAAGATTATAAACAGACCAATCATCTGTCCCTGCATTGGCTACATGAACATTAAATAGACCGTCTTCTCCTACTTCTTCCCATCTATCCGATACAGTACTATTGCCGGCTTCCTCATCAGTTTTGTAATTAAATGCAGACAAATACATTACTGTATCATCTGCAGGTAAATTTATAGCAGGTATTACCCCATCACTAAATGTAAAAATGTATGTATAATTTCCATTAGAATCGGTACCTTTGGTTATGCTTGCATCAAGGGTACTTGCTGAAAGAGAAGAAGTAACTGGATAATACGTAAAATCATATACACCCATTCTTGCATTAACACCATTATATCCGGTAACCTTATAAGGATCCAAACTATCTGTTAATTTAGTTGAATTATCAACTGTAAATACACATTTTTCTAAAACAATTTCGAAAGCGGCTCCGCTGGCATGTGTTTTTGTGTATTTGGCATTTACTACACCATTAAAACTTTTAGAAGCGGCATCTATAACTCGGGTTGATCGATAACGCTTACCTTTATATCTTACATAGTATCCTTTTACGTAAGTGTAAGTATCTTTCCAATTTGTGGTTTGGAGTAATTTGTATAATTGTGATGTATCATCTGTTCCATATGTATCATATAAGGTTGGCAAGTTTTCTATATCAAAAATTTGATATGTTGTTTCTTCAAGTTTAGGATACCCAGCATTAGGCAAATCTTTTTCAAATGTCTCGATTTCAGCAATAGTATCAATAGATTGATCAAATTTTGCTCTTGTGGTAAAATTAACAGGGGGACTCGAAGTAGGCTGTTCCAACCACCTTGAATCTCCTTGTAACATGCTTATAGTTGTATCATAATCAAAATCAGATGCTTGGCCAGGATATATTTCACCAAAATTTATTAATTGAGGGTTAGATTTTATATCGTCATTGTTAAGTGTAAATTCTTTAGTTGTTTGAGTTGATGCTGGCCCAAATTCTCCCAATCTGAACATCCATTCTTCTTCTAATTTAATATCCACACTTGATTCAAGTAAAAATGTACTTCGTGTTAATCTATTAAATACTTCTGGGGTACCTTTTAAGTGACTAACACCTTTCATGAATTGAAATTGGACATCAGGCGAAAGGCGCATGTTTCTTAAAAATTGTTTCTTTTCATACCCTATATTTTTTCTAGCAACATTAACTATGTCTTGGTTTAAAACTGTCTGTTCTGAATTAAAATATCCATCTGAAATATTTTCAACAGTTCTATCAAAATTTTCATATATTGTATCACCATATACCAAATAACCAGGTGCTGTTAATGTACCATTCCAATCAGGTGTTTTTAAATATTCTATTTTAAATCTAGGTTTTGCATCACCTAAAATTGGATAATAAATTATATCATCAAAAATTGTTTTATTATTCATTAATAATAAATGTTCATAATCACACACAACAAGCGATGCACAATAAATTGCCTTTTCTGGATTTTTGGGTTTTACTGTGATATATTTAGATTGCCTATCTACATCAATATTTGTAGAATTAAATAATGATTTATCTACATCTAAAAAGAAGCTCCCATATTCATATTCGTTACTTTTTATATGTCCATGTGTATTTTTAAAATATATTAAATTACCTGCAGGACTTAATTTAATAGATACATTGTTACCCCAATCTGCTTCTGCCCACAATACAAATTGTTGATTAGATAGTTCCCAATTTTCATATACCCCGTCTATGTTTGGATTTGTAAAATCAAATCCAATAGATTCTAAGTATTTTCCATACGCATATATAAAGTTATAAACATCATTAACTGATTCATATTCGGTACCATATGCTATTTTTTCGACATCAGTTGTAAATTCTGTAAAAAGTTTAATATTTGTGTTGCTTATTGTAATTTGAGAAATTGTTTGTTTTATATTTTCCAATATAGTAAAATAAGGTTTATCATTGTTATAACCATAAACAGTATAACCGTTGGTTGTTTTAATAATTTCTACACCACTATAAACGAATTCTTTGTAAGGAGATGATGTGTGAAATTTAATTGTTAAATCATCATTGGGGACAAAATTATTAGATTTTTCTGATTGTAAACTATCTGCTAACAACGATATTGTAGATTTTTTTGAATACCCTTGCATCTTATAACTTAATTTTATACTCAATTGACGTAATTGTCTAGCAAAATCTACATATATATCATTACCCAAAAACATTAATCTATCTACAATTGGTTGTTGCAAGCCCAATACTCGTCTATTTAGACTATTGTTGTCGGTTTCATTATGTATATATAAATCATTTGAATTGTGTCGTTTTTTTGTTTTATTAGAAATGTTTTGTCTTTGTGTATTTGCATTGACAATTTCTATCATGCCGCCCATATTAGAATGATTAGCACAATAATAATATAACACATCAGGTGCAGCCGATCCGGGTGTAAATGTTCTTCTCAATGGATCCAATGGATCTACTTCCCAACCTGTAGTATATGGCTGATTACCAAAATTATTAAAAGTTTCGGATAATAAAAACGCATGTGATGCATCCGAAGAAATAAATGTATATTTTTTTCCTATTTCTAACACTAAGGTTTTTTGTAACACACCATCTAGATAATATCTATCAACACCCGCACTTTCGCCCACAGTAACGTTAATAATAACATCATCTGTTCCATCTTTTATAGCATCTACTGTATCATAATATTTTTCAAAATATTTTGCAGGATTAGTAGAAAACATAAAATTACTTTCAACATAAGGAAATAAAGAGCTTCGTTGCCAGACAGTTTCTACAGGACTACCATCGCCAAATGCAAATGGTTTTCCGGCGGCTTGTCCGATAGGTCCAGTAACTAACGTAGCAGTAACAGGATCTTGTAATGTAGCGTCTGCGGCAACAGGAAAAATAGCACCAGGTCTAGCAACATTAATATCTTGAACAACCGGATCGCTTATTGATGGAAAAGTTCTAACAGTAGGATCGGATATAATTCCTTTTTGTAAAGCAGAAATTAAATTACTTCTTTTTGTAGCATTCAACCAACAATTAGCAGTAGTACTGATACTTGTAGGATCACCATATCCTTCATCCCACCAACCTGGTTTTTCTACAAAACCTAACATTTCCCAAGGATGAGTATGCGGTCTATCTGTATCAAAATAATATTTGTAAATACCTCTCCAATATCCTATACCTTCTGCTTGTGTAGATGAATAGTTATGTGTAAAAGCATTATTTGCATCATATGCTGTATTTTCTAAATTAGTTATACCTCGTTTAATTTTATATGAATTAAAATAATTATCATAAAAATTATTTTGATCTGTTTTTGTGTAAGGTGTTGTCCGGTATTTGCCCGGAAGCATAGTTAAATCTTTACGATTAGATTTAAATTGAGGTTGTATGTGACTGTAAATTCTATTTTCTAATTCTAATAATGCCTTATCTCTATAATCTGTAAGTGTATGTAATAATGTTTGTCCTGATCCTGTAATAGAAGAGGTAAATGCAACAGTTTTAGATCCGTCATGTCCTTCTATTATAACAACTGTTCTTAATCCTGTGTTATCTATATAACTTGTAGGTGCTATTGCATTAGTAACACCCAATTTAGCAAATGTCGGTGGAACAAAACTTAATCCTTCATCAATGCTAACTTTTATTATAACTTTACCTAAACTAACTGCTGTAAGAAATGTAATAGTATTAGCATCGATATCTAATGTATAATCTAACTTAGGTACATAAGATTCGACATTATTCGTGTCTATTGTGTACACATATACATGATTTTGGTATTGATTGGTTCTTGTAATTGTTTTGGGTAATGCAAACTCATTGGTGGGTGAAGTTACTGTATATGTTTTCTCGACCATATTAAAGTAATATAC